>Ga0255338_1000637_pt1 | contig 95582 bp, 107 predicted proteins | sample MeOH1_35cm_T4_19_FD_203715 | JGI IMG/M metagenome (GOLD analysis project Ga0255338, IMG submission 203715) | Sandy soil microbial communities from University of British Columbia, Vancouver, Canada - MeOH1_35cm_T4_195 | ecosystem: Engineered > Artificial ecosystem > Sand microcosm > Unclassified...
GGAAATTGTGCGAGTTGATGTGGATCGCAACCTGCTCCTAATCAAGGGTGCAGTTCCCGGTCCGAGAAAGTCGCTTTTAGTAATTAAGCCTTCTGTAAAGGCGAAGTAGTACAACTTGCGAGAAAGGAGGAAATACGATGCCTAAAGTAGCGGTTTACAATATGCAAGGAACCCAGGTGGGCGAGATGGAGCTTAATGCCGACGTGTTCGGTATTGCTGTGAATAAAGCGGTCCTCCACTCTGCGGTGGTGCTGCAGATGGCCAGCCTGCGCAGAGGAACAAGCTCTACCAAGCTTAGAGGTGAGGTAAGAGGCGGGGGCCGCAAGCCCTGGAGACAAAAGGGTACAGGTCGTGCCAGAGCGGGAAGCAGCCGATCTCCACTGTGGAGGGGCGGCGGGGTTCTTTTTGGCCCCAAACCACGTTCCTACGATTTTTCTCTGCCCAAGAAGGTCAGGCGTTTAGCCCTTAAGTCTGCCCTTAGTGATAAGGTGCAAAATGGCAAGCTGATAGTCCTGGAAGATTTACAGTTCGAAGCGCCGAAGACGAAGCAGATTACAGGACTCCTTGAGGCCCTGAAAGTATCTGACAAGGCTTTGGTGGTTACCGGGGAAATTAATGAGGTGGTAGAGAAATCCGCACGTAATATCCCTGGAGTTGGGGCGCTGGACGCGTCAGGCTTGAACGTTTATGATATCCTCAACCATGACACCTTGGTGGTCACCAGGGATGCAGTGGCCAAGGTAGAGGAGGTGCTGGTTTAATGCGTAGTCCTCATGAAGTTTTGAAACGGCCATTGGTTTCGGAGAAATCAATGGGGTTGATGGAGGAAAACAAGTATACCTTCTTAGTTGACCCCAAGGCTAACAAGATTGAAATCAAAAACGCCGTACAAGAGATATTTAAGGTGACCGTTCTAGACGTACGAACAATGCACGTCAAAGGAAAGTTAAAGCGCCAAGGCAAACACAGCGGTTATACAAGTGAAAAGAAAAAAGCGATAGTTACCTTGAAACAGGGAGATAAAATCACTGTTTACGAGGGACTGTAGTGTAAACCAGGTGCAAAGGAGGGAAATCAATGCCACTCAAAAAATTCAAGCCCACTTCCCCCGGCCGCAGGCAGATGACGGTTTCGACCTTTGAAGAGATAACTGTCTCCCAGCCAGAGCGTTCGCTGGTTGCCCCATTAACAAATAAAGCGGGCCGCAACAATCAGGGAAGAATCAGCGTTAGGCATCAGGGCGGCGGGCATAAACGCAAATATCGTTTAATTGATTTCAAACGAAATAAGGATGGGGTGCCCGGCAAGGTTGCCACCATTGAGTATGATCCTAATCGTTCCGCTAATATCGCTCTCATCCATTATTTAGACGGCGAAAAGCTCTATATTCTGGCTCCAAATGGATTGAAAGTGGGGACCACAATTTATTCCGGTCCTGAGTCCGATATTAAGGTCGGAAATGCTCTTCCCCTTAAGAACATACCCGTCGGTACCGTGATTCATAACATTGAAATGAAGCCGGGTAAGGGCGCTCAGATTGTCCGCTCTGCGGGAACTTCCGCTCAGCTCATGGCCAAAGAGGGGAATTACGCTACTTTACGGATGCCCTCGGGTGAAATGCGTCAGGTTCACATTCTGTGCCGGGCCACTATTGGTCAGGTTGGAAACCTGGACCATGAAAATATTAATATTGGTAAAGCCGGACGCTCCAGGTGGCTTGGAATTCGACCCACTGTACGCGGTTCAGTAATGAACCCCAATGATCACCCGCACGGTGGTGGAGAAGGCCGCAACCCGATTGGACGCAATCCGGTCACTCCATGGGGCAAACCCGCCTTGGGCGCAAAAACTCGCAAAAAGAAAAATCCTTCCGACCGCTTTATAATCAAGCGCCGGAACAAGAAGTAAAGTTCAGGTGGTTAGCCTGAGGGTTAATCACCGTGATTTGTTTGAAAGGAGGCCAAATCATGGGCAGATCGCTTAAAAAGGGTCCTTATGTAGAAGGCCGTTTGCTGGAGCGGATCGAAGCAATGAACGAGAAGAACGATAAACGCGTGATTAAGAGCTGGTCCAGGAGATCGACAATCTTCCCGCAAATGGTTGGTCACACCATTGCTGTGCATGACGGCAGAAAACACGTTCCTGTATATATTTCTGAGGATATGGTGGGCCACAAACTGGGAGAATTCGCTCCTACCCGGATGTTCAAGGGTCATGCTGGCGATAAGTCCAGTGGCCTGCGCTAAAGAAAGGGGGAAAAGGGTCGATGCAAGTTAAAGCTGTTGCCAAATACGTGCGCATCTCCCCACGGAAAGTACGGCAGGTAGTTGACTTGATTCGTGGCAAGGGAGTCGGAGAAGCCTTTGCGATTCTGAAGTTTACACCTAATTTATCCGCTACGGCGGTTGAAAAAGTTCTGAAGTCGGCTGTTGCCAATGCTGAGCATAATAACGAAATGAGTGCGGATAGACTGGTGGTCAAAGAAGTCTTTGTTGATCAGGGTCCTACCTTGAAGCGTTTTAAACCGCGGGCCATGGGTCGGGCGGATCAGATTCGCAAGCGGTCAAGTCATATTACCGTAGTAGTAAGTGAAAAGAAGGAGGGATAAGCATTGGGTCAGAAGGTTAATCCCAAGGGCCTAAGGGTCGGTATCATCAGAGACTGGGAAAGCCGCTGGTTTTCAGATAAAAACTATGTCGAACTTCTCCACGAAGATTTGAAGCTGCGTAAGTTTATCAAGAAGAAGCTTTTTGCAGCTGGAGTACCTAAGGTTGAGATCGAGCGGGCAGCCAACCGGGTCAAAGTTTCGGTGCATACCGCCAAGCCTGGGATTGTCATCGGCAGAGGGGGCGCGGAGGTCGATAACCTGCGTAAAACCCTGGAGAAAATGACTGGCAAGCAAGTCAATGTGAATATTGTAGAAATCAAAAAGCCGGAACTGGACGCCCAATTGGTGGCTGAAGGTGTGGCCGCACAGCTGGAGAAGCGGGTTTCCTTCCGCCGAGCTATGAAACAAGCGGTGGGAAGAACCATGCGGCTGGGATCCGAGGGAATCAAGATCATGTGCGCCGGACGTCTTGGTGGAGCTGAGATTGCCCGTACTGAATGGTACAATGAGGGAAAGGTACCTCTTCACACTCTTAGAGCGGACATTGATTATGGTTTTGCTGAGGCCAACACAACTTATGGAAAAATAGGCGTTAAAGTTTGGATTTATAAAGGTGAAGTTCTTCCCGCCAGGAAGAATGTGCAGGCGGAAGGAGGAAAATAAATGCTCGTACCGACCAGAGTTAAGCATCGCAAGCAGCATCGCGGGCGTATGACCGGTACGGCCACGCGCGGCAATACAATTACTTTTGGCGAATTTGCTCTTCAAGCGATGGAACCTGCATGGATAACTAATCGTCAAATCGAAGCCGCCCGTATCGCTATGACCCGTTATATCAAGCGGGGCGGAAAAGTATGGATAAAAATATTTCCGGACAAACCGGTTACTGCAAAACCAGCCGAGACCAGGATGGGCAGCGGCAAAGGATCTCCGGAATATTGGGTAGCCGTAGTTAAACCGGGCCGTATAATGTTCGAATTAGCAGGCGTACCGGAAGAGATAGCCCGGGAAGCCCTGCGCTTGGCGGCCCACAAGCTCCCGATTAAGACTAAGTTTGTCAAACGTGAGGAAGCTGGAGGTGGCGTCGATGAAAACTAAAGACCTCCGCGACTTGACCACTGAAGAATTGACAAAAAAAGTGGATGAGTTGAAAGAAGAGTTGTTCAACCTTCGGTTCCAGCTGGCCACCGGGCAATTGGAAAATCCCATGCGCATTGGCGAAGTCCGTCAGGGTATTGCCAGGAGCAAGACCATACTGAGGGAACGGGAAATAAGAGGCTAGGGCGCTTAGGAAAGAGTAAAGGAGGTCCGGACTGTGGAAAGAACACTGCGTAAAACCCGTGTTGGACGGGTGGTAAGCAATAAAATGGATAAAACCATAGTAGTCGCAGTAGAAACAACGATTAGCCATCCTGTTTATAAGAGGACGGTTAAACAAACCAAGAAGTTCAAGGCTCATGACGAAGAGAACAAGTGCAAGACTGGCGACAGGGTGAGGATTATGGAGACTCGTCCCCTGAGCAAAGACAAACGCTGGAGGGTCATCGAGATCCTTGAGAGAGCAGAAATCCTCTAAACACCGAAAGGGGGTCTAGGCCATGATTCAGCAACAATCAATCCTCAAGGTTGGCGACAACACAGGGGCTAAAAAGCTGATGTGCATCCGTGTACTCGGCGGCTCCTATAGAAGATATGCCGGCATAGGCGATATCATCATCGCTTCCGTTAAAGAGGCAACACCAGGGGGCGTTGTTAAGAAGGGTGAGGTAGTTAAGGCTGTTGTAGTGCGCACACGCAAAGAAGTGAAGCGCCCGGATGGCTCTTACATCCGCTTCAGTGAAAACGCCGCAGTGATTATTAAGGACGATAAAAGTCCGAGGGGAACCCGGATTTTTGGACCAGTAGCCCGCGAGCTGCGCGAAAGGGATTTCATGAAAATTGTCTCACTGGCCCCGGAGGTTCTATAACCCTAAGCAGTGAGGATGCACAAACTTTGGGAGGTGAACAATTTGGCAACTCCGCGTCAGAAGATTCACGTCAGAAAAGGCGATATAGTAATGGTCATCAGTGGTAAAGACGCCGGCACCAAAGGAAAGGTGCTGGAGGTAATTCCCAGAACCGGGCGAGTGGTGGTCGAGAAGGTAAACATCGTTAAGAAACACGCTCGGCCCAGTCAAAAACTACCTCAAGGCGGAATCCAGAAAAAGGAAGCCCCAATTGCCAGTTCCAACGTAATGCTTTATTGCGATAAATGTAATACAGCTACCAGAATTGGGCACACGGAAATAGAGGGCAAAAATGTCCGGATTTGCAAGCACTGCGGTGAAGTTCAGGATAAGTAATTAAGAAGGGAGGTTAAAGCATGGCAAGACTAAAGGAAAAGTACCTTAAGGAAGTTGCTCCTGCCCTCTTGCAGAAGTTTAATTATACAAATGTGATGCAAACTCCCAAGATCGACAAAGTGGTTATCAACATGGGAGTTGGCGAGGCCATTGGCAACCCCAAAACAATGGATGCGGCGGTAACAGACCTGTCAAAGATTACGGGACAGAAACCGATTGTTACCAGGGCCAAGAAGTCCATCGCTGCTTTTAAGTTGCGGGAAGGTATGGCAATCGGCACCAAAGTAACCCTGCGTGGCGAGCGGATGTATGAATTTATTGATAAATTGTTCAATGTTGCCCTGCCGCGTGTTCGGGATTTTCGGGGGGTATCCCCCAAGGCCTTTGATGGCCGTGGTAATTATACCTTAGGGCTGAAAGAACAGCTGATTTTTCCGGAAATTGAGTATGACAAGATTGATAAACTGCGCGGTATGGACGTGGTAGTGGTAACTACAGCCAAGAGCGATGAAGAAGCTAAAGAGCTGTTAAAGTTGATGGGAATGCCGTTCCGTGAACAGTAAGGAGGGATATTAGTGGCCAAGAAATCAATGATTGTTAAGGCCGGACGGCCTAAGTTTTCCGTGCGCGCTCACAACCGGTGCAAGATTTGCGGTCGCCCCCATGCCTATTTGAGGAAGTTCGGAATGTGCCGCATTTGCTTCCGGCATTTGGCCTATAAGGGTGAAATCCCAGGGGTTACCAAAGCTAGCTGGTAAAATCTAATCGGAAGGGGGAAGACGAAACGATGGTTATGACAGACCCAATTGCAGACCTGCTCACCCGGATCAGGAATGCCAATACCGTTTACCATGAGAAAGTAGAAGTTCCTGCTTCCCGTGTAAAACGGGATTTGGCTGAAATATTAAAGGCTGAAGGCTTTGTCAGAGATGTTGAGTATGTTGAGGACGACAAACAAGGCATACTGCGCCTTTACTTGAAATATGGCGCGAACCGTGAAAAGGTTATTAGCGGTTTGAAGCGCATCAGCAAACCCGGTCTTAGAGTTTATGCCAAGAAAGATGAGATCCCCAGAGTCTTGGGCGGTCTGGGAATGGCCGTGATTTCTACCTCAAGAGGAATAATGACTGACAAAAAGGCCCGCAAGGAAGGCCTGGGCGGAGAAGTGATTTGCTACATCTGGTAGAGCCAGATAGGAGGTGCGGCGAATGTCGAGAATTGGTAAATTACCTATTGCTATTCCCAAGGGAGTAGAGGTTAAACTAGAGGACAACAAGGTAAGTGTTAAGGGACCAAAAGGCACCCTGACCAGAGAACTTCATAAAGACATGATTATAAATGTGAGCGAGGAACAAATAACAGTTACTCGCCCGAGCGACGAGCCCATACACAGATCGCTGCACGGTTTGACCAGAACCTTGCTGGCCAATATGGTCTTCGGAGTTACGCAAGGTTTCAGCAAGGGTCTTGAACTCGTGGGCGTTGGTTACAGGGCGGCGAAGCAGGGGAACAAGCTCGTACTAACCGTTGGAAAATCACATCCAGTTGAGATTGAACCAGCATCGGGCTTGGAAATTGATGTTCCTGCTCCTACCAAGATTATCGTCAAAGGCATGGATAAAGAGCTCGTCGGAGCCCTGGCCGCTAATATCCGTTCCGTAAGAGAGCCTGAACCATACAAGGGTAAGGGGATCAAATACGAAGGTGAAGTCATCCGCCGTAAGGTCGGTAAGACTGGCGGCAAAAAAGGCGGTAAGAAATAGCAAGGGCAAAATCTCTTGCAGTTAACCGAAAGGAGTTGAATTCTGTTGATTAAACGGCAGGACCGCAGGGAGCTACGCCACAAAAGACACCTGCGGGTAAGAAAACACGTTTTTGGGACCAGCGCACGCCCCCGCTTAAGTGTTTTTCGCAGCTTGAAGCACATATATGCGCAGATTATTGATGACGAACAGGGTATTACCCTGGTGGCCGCTTCTTCTCTTGAGCAGAGCCTTAAGGATAAGGTGGATGGAGGTAATGTACAGGGTGCAGCAGCCGTCGGTGAGCTTGTTGCAAAGAAGGCCCTGGAAAAGGGCATTACCGAAGTATCCTTTGACCGTGGGGGCAACATCTATCATGGTAGAGTCTCCGCTCTGGCCGAGGCAGCCCGGGAAGCCGGACTTCAATTTTAGGAGAAGGAGGGAAATAAATGGCACATTTCGCCGAAAGCAAATCGGAGTTTAGTGAAAAAGTAGTCCACATCAACCGTGTTGCGAAGGTCGTAAAAGGCGGACGCCGCTTTAGCTTCAGCGCTTTGGTCGTTGTGGGCGATGGCAAAGGCAGGGTTGGTTTTGGTTTGGGCAAAGCCGCAGAAGTACCGGAAGCTATTCGCAAAGGTGTGGAAGACGCCAAGAAGAATTTGCTTGAAGTACCAATTGTGGGTACTACAATCCCGCACCAGGTAGTAGGCGTATTCGGGGCCGGAAGAGTCTTGCTCAAGCCGGCTGCTCGCGGTACCGGGGTAATTGCCGGTGGAGCGGTTCGCGCGGTGTTGGAGGCTGCCGGTGTTCACGATATTTTGACTAAGTCCCTCGGTTCGGCCAATCCTCGTAACATGGTGAATGCAACCATGGCTGGTCTTAAGTCACTGAAAAAGGTTGAGGAAGTGGCTAAACTTCGGGGTAAATCTGTCGAAGAAATACAGGGTTAGGATAGGAGGTTGCAGCCGTGAAATTAAAAGTTACTTTAGTTAGAAGCACTAACGGCACGAACCCAGATCAGCGGGCAACAGTCCGGACCCTGGGCTTGAATAAGATAAGCAGTTCAGCCGTTCATGACGACACCCCTGCAATCCGGGGTATGATCCACAAGGTCAGTCACCTTGTCGCTGTGGAAGAAATCAACGGATAAAAATTAACCTGTCTAAGGGAGGTGTTAAGTTATGAGACTTCATGAACTTCAACCGGCTCCCGGCTCGCGCCAAAAACCAAAACGTAAGGGACGCGGTATTGGCTCCGGGCTTGGAAAGACTGCCGGAAAAGGACACAAAGGACAAAAGGCCCGTTCAGGTGGAGGGGTTCGGCCCGGATTTGAAGGGGGCCAACAGCCGCTCGTTCGCCGGTTGCCCAAACGCGGCTTTAGAAATCCGCTTAAGAAGGTATACACCTTAGTAAACGTCGGTCAGCTTGAGGTTTTCGAAGCAGGTTCGGAGGTAACTCTTGAATCCTTGCTTATTACCGGGGTCGTAAAATCGTTCAAAGATGGCGTCAAAATTTTGGGCACAGGAGAATTGACTAAGGCGCTAACTGTAAAGGTAAGCGGTGTCAGCCAATCTGCAGCTGAAAAGATCACTGCAGCGGGCGGAAAAGTTGAGGTAATCTAATTATGATTGTCGACTCTCTTAGGAACGCATGGAAAGTCGCAGACCTCAGAAGGAAAATTCTTTTTACCCTGATGATGTTTCTCGTGTTCAGGATTGGAGCACATATCCCGGTTCCCTTCATTGACCGGTCAAAGCTTTTAAACCTTATCGGGGAAGGGACATTGGTCCAGTTTCTTGATGCGATATCTGGTGGAGCATTTAAGAGCTTTACAGTTTTCGCAATGAGTATAGCGCCTTATATTAACGCCTCAATCATCATGACCTTGCTGACCGTGGTTTTCCCAAAACTACAGCAGTTGCAAAAAGAAGGAGACGAAGGGCGCAAAAAAATTACTCAGTATATCCGTTATGGTACGGTAGTACTTGCTTTCATCCAGGCATGGGGTCTGGCAATCGGAATACTCCAGCCTGCACTGTCTATTCCTGGGCCGGCTTATAAATGGCCCGTGCTGCTGCTGATCGCCCTTGTTCTCACTGCCGGAACAGCGTTTTTAATGTGGTTGGGGGAAATGATAACAGAGCGCGGCATAGGGAACGGGATATCCCTGATCATCTTCGCAGGAATTGTGTCCCGGGTTCCAGACGGTCTGAAATCAATCTTTCAATTAGTGCGGGCCGGTGAGGCTAGCATTCTTTCCTTGATTGTACTTGTGATAATTTCAGTAATAGTTATAGCATCTATCGTGTACATTCAGGAAGCGCAGCGCAGAATCCCGGTTCAATATGCCAAGCGTGTGGTAGGCCGTAAAGTATATGGTGGCCAAAGCACCCATATTCCCATGAAGGTTAATCAAGCGGGAGTTATCCCGGTAATCTTCGCCATTTCGATTCTGTCCTTTCCACAGCAAATCTCTACCTGGTTCAAAGGCGGCTGGTTTTATAACTTTGTGCAAACATGGTTTAGTATGAACGGAACTTGGCAATCCTTGCCGTACTTGTTGGTATATTCTCTCCTGATCGTGGGATTCACTTATTTCTATACCGGGATTTCCTTTAATCCCATTGATGTTGCGGATAATATCAAGAAGTATGGCGGCTTTATCCCCGGACTGAGGCCAGGTCGCCCCACTGCCGAATATATCAGTAAAGTGTTAAGCAGGATCACGATGGCCGGTGCAATATTCCTCGCCCTCATTGCGGTCTTGCCAACCGTTGTAATAGCACTGACAGGATTTAAGAACATCTACTTCGGTGGAACCTCGCTGTTGATTGTCGTCGGCGTAGCGTTGGAGACCATGAAACAGTTAGAGTCTCACCTGTTGATGCGCCATTATCAAGGCTTTATGAAATAAGCTAAAAAGATAAGGAGGCAGAGAGATGAACATTATCCTAATGGGACCGCCAGGTGCAGGCAAGGGCACCCAAGCTGAAGTATTAGTGCAAAAACTTGCAATTCCGCATATCTCAACAGGGGATATGTTTCGAGCAGCAATCAAGAACCAAACAGCCCTGGGGCTTAAAGCCAAGGGATTTATGGATGCCGGCGCACTTGTACCTGACGAAGTAACCATAGGAATTGTTGAAGAGCGTTTGGGAGAGGCTGATTGCAGCAAGGGATTTCTGCTGGACGGTTTTCCCCGTACAGTGGCCCAAGCAGATGCCTTATCCAATATCCTGGCGAACAAAGAGATCAAGCTGGACGGAGTGGTCAATATCAAGGTTGACCAGGAAAAGCTTATTGCCAGGCTGACTGGTCGCCGCGTCTGCCGCAGTTGTGGCGCTACCTACCATGTGATGTTCAACGCACCCGCCAAAATGGATACCTGTGATAAATGCGGTGGAGAACTCTACCAGAGGAGTGATGACTCCGAAACTACCGCGCGAAACAGATTGGATGTCTACAACAACCAGACAGAACCCTTGATTTCCTACTATCAGACCAAGGGAGTGTTGCTGGACATTAACGGAGACCAGCCCATAAACCTGGTTCTGCAAGATATTTTGTCCAGACTCGGAACCGCTGTATGATCATCGTAAAGAATGATCGGGAACTGCAATACATGCGAGATGCCGGTAAAATAGTGGCAAATACACTGGCTGAACTGGAAAAAGCAGTTGAGCCGGGGATTTCCACGCAGGAACTGGATAAAGTCTCCGAGGACTTCATCGTCAAAGCGGGGGCTGCGCCGGCATTTAAGGGGTATGGCGGTTTTCCGGCCACCATCTGTGCCTCAATCAATGAGGAAGTGGTACACGGCATTCCAGGTTTAAGAAAAGTTGAAACTGGAGATATTATCAGTATTGACTGTGGGGCGGTAATTAATGGATATTTTGGTGACTCTGCGGTAACTTTGGCAATAGGAGACATTACGTCTGAGGCCCAGCAACTGCTTGATGTCACCAGAGAATCTTTATTCGCCGGGATTGACCAGGCCCAAGTGAACAACCGCCTGTATGATATCTCCAGTTCCGTTCAGACATTTGTTGAATCCAAAGGATTTTCGGTTGTTAGGGATTATGTGGGACATGGTATAGGCAGAAATATGCATGAAGATCCCCAAGTGCCGAATTTCGGCAAACCTGGCCGCGGACCGCGCTTGCAATCCGGAATGACCTTGGCCATCGAACCAATGGTCAATGTGGGGACCTATGAAGTAACGACTAAACAGGATAACTGGACCGTCGTTACCCGTGACGGAAAATTGTCTGCTCACTTTGAGCATACCATCGCTATTACCGATAATGGCCCAGAAATCCTGACTAAGGGTTATGGGTGAAAAGACGGTTAGTGTTGGAGGTGCATCAGATGAGCCGGTTAATTCCGGGGCAATTGGTTTTATCGCGAGCAGGACGGGACCAAGGACGCTACTTTTTGGTGTACCAGGTTTTTGGTGATGGTTTTGTAAGCCTTGTCGATGGGACTTTGCGTAAGGTTGCAAAGCCAAAACGCAAAAGGATAACGCACGTACAGGGCTTGGAAATAATGGCCAGTGGTCTATTAACTACTGATCCGGGTACTTGGACTAATTCCAAAGTAGCTTCTGCCATTGAAGCCCTGCTGGTTAAAAAGCCTGTTGAAAGTGATTCAACTGCTGGAGGAGGGTTCGACCCATGTCCAAATCGGACTCAATCGAAGTAGAGGGGAAAGTCATGGAGCCCCTACCAAACGGAATGTTTCGGGTAGAACTGGAAAATGGGCACAAGGTTTTGGCTCATGTTTCAGGCAAAATTCGCATGAATTTTATCCGTATTCTTGCCGGTGATAGGGTAACTGTGGAATTGTCCCCTTACGATTTAACTCGTGGACGAATAGTCTACCGCTTTAAGTAAAGCTTTTAAGGAGGGGATCGCAGTGAAAGTTAGGCCTTCTGTGAAGCAGATGTGTGAGAAGTGCAAGATCATCAAACGCCATGGTAAGGTAATGGTGATTTGCGAAAATCCCAAACACAAACAAAAGCAAGGTTAGGTTTTGCTATCCTGCAGGGAGGCGGCTGGTTGGGCGTGGCTCAACATCTCTGGGGTTAGTTTGCTTTATCAAAAAACATTGGGGGTGTAAGAATTAGATGGCACGTATTGCTGGAGTGGACCTGCCCCGCGAAAAGCGGGTAGAGGTCGCATTGACTTATATTTTCGGAATCGGCCGGCCAAGCGCTCAGAAGATATTGGCTGACGGTGGTGTAAATCCGGATACGCGGGTTCGGGATCTGACTGAAGAAGAAGTTAACCGAATTCGGGAAATTATTGATAAGAACAATACTGTTGAAGGCGACCTGCGTCGCGAAGTATCCTTAAATATCAAGCGTTTAATGGAAATCGGCTGCTACAGAGGTCTCCGCCACCGCAGAGGACTACCGGTACGGGGTCAAAGAACCAAGACCAATGCCCGTACACGTAAGGGGCCGGCTAAGACTGTAGGCGCCCGTCGCAAGAAATAGCAAAGGGGGTAATTAATTAATGGCACGTAAAGTTGCCCGGACAAAGCGCAGAGAGCGTAAGAATATTGAATCCGGTGTGGCCCATATTCGCTCCACCTTCAATAATACTATTGTCACCATTACGGATCGGGGCGGCAATGCCCTCTCCTGGGCCAGCGCTGGGGCTATGGGCTTTAAAGGATCTCGCAAGAGTACTCCTTATGCTGCCCAAATGGCTGCCGAGACTGCAGCAAAAGAGGCCATGGAACATGGCCTAAGGGAAGTGGAATGCTTCGTTAAAGGACCGGGAGCAGGCAGGGAAGCAGCAATTCGTTCCCTACAGGCTGCCGGGCTGGAAGTAAACATGATTAAGGACGTAACCCCCATTCCACATAACGGTTGTCGTCCGCCCAAACGCAGAAGAGTCTAGGAGGTGTTTCAATGGCAAGATATACAGGGCCCGTTTGCAGACTTTGTCGGCGTGAGGGCATAAAATTATACCTGAAAGGTGACCGCTGCTATACCGGCAAGTGTGCTATCGACCGCAGGGCTTATGCTCCGGGCCAGCATGGACAGGGACGCAAAAAGGCCACAGAGTATGGAATTCAGCTGCGCGAAAAGCAGAAGGCTCGTCGAATTTATGGTGTGCTTGAAGGCCAGTTCAGAGGATACTTTGACGAGGCCGCCAGGCAAAAGGGTATGACCGGGGAAAACCTGCTGCGCTTGCTTGAGCGCCGTCTGGATAATGTGGTTTACCGCCTGGGTTTTGCCGCTTCAAGAGCGGAGTCCCGTCAGTTGGTGCGCCACGGTCATTTCAGCGTAAACTCAGCAAAAGTTAATATACCTTCCTACTTGGTAAAGATCGGCCAAACCGTTGCTGTGCGGGAGCAAAGCACCAGCCATCCCAGAATCAAGGAATTGTTGGAAACTCGTGGTCCCAAGGCTGTTCCGGCTTGGCTAAGTTTCGATCCAACCGGTTTGAGCGGCACCGTTGTTGCCCTTCCTACTCGTGAAGACATTGATGTGCCTGTTCAGGAACACCTCATCGTTGAGAAATACTCGCGTTAATTTTTCAGCAGTTGAAGGTAGCAGGTTTACGTCAGTTTCGATAAGGAGGGTGAGTTTTTCCATGCTGGAAATTGAGAAGCCCAAAATAGAATGTGTGGAACGCAATGAGAATAACACCTACGGCAAGTTTGTGGTTGAGCCGCTGGAGAGGGGTTATGGAATAACCCTGGGGAATTCCCTAAGGCGAATTCTACTTTCTTCCTTGCCCGGGGCCGCCGTTACTTCCATTAAAATTGAGGGAGTACTACATGAGTTCTCCACTATTCAGGGAGTAATGGAAGACACTGCCGATATCATCTTGAATCTTAAGGGCCTGGCTCTGAAAATGTACACAGACGAGCCAAAGATCCTGAGAATTGAAGCTGAGGGACAGGGTGTGGTCACCGCTGGCGACATCATCACTGATCCGGATGTGGAAATCCTGAATCCCGATTTAAAGATTGCCACTCTTGACACTAACGGCAGGATGTTCGCAGAGCTGACTGTAGAACGTGGCCGGGGCTACTTAGTCGCGGACAAGAACAAACGGCCTGATCATGTGATCGGGGTAATCCCCATCGATTCAATATTTTCGCCTGTATACCGAGTAAACTACGCAATCCAGGATACCAGGGTTGGTCAGATTACGGATTATGATAAACTCATCCTGGAAGTTTGGACTGACGGAAGTATATCACCGGACGAAGCTACCAGCTTATCAGCTAAAATCTTAAATGAGCATCTCAGGTTGTTTATCGGCTTGACCGAAAAGATAAACAGTGTCGAGATTATGGTGGAAAAAGAAGAAGAGGCTAAAGATAAGATTCTGGAGATGACAATCGAGGAACTCGATTTGTCTGTGCGCTCATATAACTGTCTGAAGAGGGCGGGCATTAACAGTGTACAGGAACTTATTCAAAAAACCGAAGAGGACATGATCAAGGTCCGCAACCTGGGGCGCAAGTCCTTGGAGGAAGTTGAGCAGAAGCTTAAAGAATTGGGATTGTCCTTTAAAAGATCTGAGGATTAATTTATAGCAAAGGAGGGATTAGGGTGGCTTACCGTAAACTTAATCGCAATACCGGCAATAGAAGGGCCATGTTGCGCAGTATCGTGACTTCCTTGCTTAAACACGGCAAGATCCAGACTACGGAACAAAAGGCCAAGGAACTAAACAGAATTGCGGAGAAGATGATTAGTCTTGGCAAGCGCGGTGACCTCCATTCCAAGCGGATGGCTCTGTCCTATTTACTGGATGAGCAGGTAGTCATCGACCTGTTTGATACTATCGCTCCGAAGTATGCGGAGCGTCAAGGTGGTTATACCCGGATTATCAAGCTCGGTACTCGCCGCGGGGACGCTGCGTCCATGGTCTTGGTGGAACTGGTATAGGCCTTTTCCCGGCAAGTCTTTCGTCCAGCCTAAAGGTCAGGCTCCAATCGCTGCGGACGTGCAGGGGGTGGGGTCTGACTTTTTAATTATACCCTCGTCTACCTCATTTCCGGGAAGTATCGGGTCTTTGTGAATGCCGATCTTATTGGGTCTTCTCTATCCTGAAAATACTGATTTCTGGGGTCGAATTGACTTACCCCTTCGTTCAGCAACCTCCGTCGCCTAGCATACCTACCACTCGCTTCCTACTTTACCCCACGAAATCGTCATGCCAGTCTTTTAGGGATGTGATTTCGCGGGGACCCCGGTTTAAGGCGAACGTAGACTTAAATCGGGCGCGAGCATTCGTGCTCTCGTTCGGTCGCTCGCGGGGTATGCTAACGGCTCCTGCGTCATGCTTCTCTGCGGGGTAAGTCAATTCACCCATGGGGCCGGAAGCGGCATGGGGGTCTTAAGGGAAAAAGTGTTTTTGCTTTGGGGCGCTGGGGTAGTCGCTGGTTCCTTGGGTCAACACTTTTTCCTATGCATGTCTTGTTCTGGTCTCGGGCCTCTGACATCTGGTCTCCGTTTTGGCACGGCGACTCGGACTTCCAGAGCCAAGTGGAAATTTCGCTCTGGGAATCCTTCGACCTCTTTAAAGCATCCGAGAGCTCGGGGTAAATGCTTTTTCAAAACTGAGGTCGGAACAAATAAAATTCTTCTTAGGGGTCTCCTGGATGAGTGTTTCCGAAGCTGTTATGCAGACTGATTGAGGACGTGGGGATATGATTAAGCTTGAAAAAGTGACGTATTGCTACCCGGACCGAGAGGAGCCTGTGCTTGACCAGGTGGACATGGAGGTTAAACCTGGTGAAATGGTCGCAGTAATCGGGCCTAATGGGTCGGGGAAATCGACTTTGGCCAAGCTGTTAAATGGGCTGTTGCTGCCCGTTTCTGGTTCTGTTACTGTAGACGGGCTGGATACGACTGGTACTGACGCGGTCTGGGAGATTCGGCGCAGGGTTGGGTTGATACTTCAGAATCCAGATAACCAGCTTGTCGCCCCAACTGTAGAAGAGGATGTGGCCTTTGGGCCGGAGAATCTGGGTGTAGAACCTGGGGAAATTAGGCGGCGAATTAAAGCGGCGCTGGATTTAGTGGGGATGAGCGAGTATGCCAATCATTCGCCCAATCGCCTGTCCGGGGGGCAAAAGCAAAGGGTGGCAATTGCAGGGGTTTTCGCAATGCAGCCCAGTTACCTGGTACTGGACGAGGCAACCTCCATGCTTGATCCCCGCGGGCGCACGGAGCTGATGCAGACCGTACAAAGCCTGACCGTGCACGGGGTCGGGTGTGTTATGATTACTCACCACATGAACGAGGCTGCACTTGCAGACAAAGTTGTGGTGTTGGTGCGGGGAAGGGTGGAACTAATGGGTTCACCACAGCAGGTATTTGGCAATAGTTCAGTTCTCAGAAGACACGGTCTGCAGGCTCCTACTGCAGCAAGGATTGCGGATAGTTTGCGCAGAGGGGGAATGCCCCTTCCTCAGGGTATTTTATGCGTGGAAGAGTTGGTCAAGGCCTTATGCTGAGGTTAAAAGACGTCTGCTTTAGCTATGATCGCCCGGGCAGCAGCAAAGCAGTGCTTAAGGATATTGATCTTAGGGTAGAAGCGGGGGAATTCTTGGCAGTAATCGGGCCTACTGGTTCAGGCAAGTCTACCCTGCTGCTGCATTTCAATGGGCTGTTAAAGCCCAATGTCGGGCAAGTACTGTATCAAGGCCAGGATATCCATAGGAAGGGGTTTGACCTGAGAGGTTTACGACGAGAAGTTGGTTTGCTGTTTCAATTTCCGGAGGGCAACCTGTTTGGTCAAACTGTGTATGAGGACGTATCCTATGGCCCGGCTAATTACGGAATTTCTGGCAAGGCCTTGGACAGGGTGGTGGAGGCGGCATTACAGTTGGCTGGGCTGGAGGCAGGGTTTCTCCTCCGCTCCCCGTTTACTCTAAGCGGGGGAGAAAAGCGGAAGGTAGCTCTTGCAGGTGTCTTGGCACTGGAACCGAAAGTCCTGCTCCTGGATGAACCCACTGCCGGACTCGATCCGGCGGCACGTGAGAACTTTCTCAATTTGCTCAAAGGCTTAAACAGCCAGGGTATAACGGTAATAGCAATCACCCATGACCTGGAAGAGGTGTCCAGAGTGGCGGGCCGGGTGGTTATTCTTGCCGAAGGCCAGGTTTTGGCCGATGGACCGGTTCGAGAAGTGTTGACCAGGGAGGACCTGGAAAAGTGGGAACTGGAGACCCCTGAGGTAATAAGATTGGGAAAAGCCTTGAACCTCAATGTTGAGGGCTTGCCCGTGATATTTGAGGAGGAAGCTGTGAAAACGATTTTAGCCGGAAGGGGATAGCAGCTTGTTTGATAATCTGCTGATTGGCTCTTATATTCCAGGCAACTCTGTTTTATACAAGCTGGATCCCAGAAGCAAACTTTGGGCCTCCGGAGTGCTGATTATCTTGACCTTCAGCGTGAGACCAGGTTTAGGGCTGTGGCTTTTGATCCTGGGAATTACGGGAACGGCAGGTTTGGCTCGGGTAAGAGTCAGATACTATCTATCCAGTATCAAGGCTCTTTGGCCAATATTTGCTTTTACCCTGGTTGCTAATGGTCTAAGTTTACCGGGTCAACCAATATTCATCCTTGCAGGGGTCACTTTGTCCTGGGACGGGGTGATTACCGGAGTCCTATTGTCATTGCGGTTAGTTCTGGCGGTAGTCCTAACCTCGGTGTTTACCTTTACTACCTCCCCTATCAGCCTGACTGATGGGCTGGAAAGACTGTTCAAGCCTTTGACCAAGTTTGGTTTTCCCGGACATGAAGTAGCTCTGATGATGACTATTGCCCTGCGTTTCATTCCCACCATTATGGAGGAGGGGGACCGCTTAGTGAAGGCAATGCAGGCTAGGGGGGGCGACCTCGGTCGGGGAGGAGTTATCAAGCGGGCGAAGAATTTTATCCCTCTCCTCATCCCGCTATTTATCAGCGCTTTCCGACGGGCAGACGAACTTGCTATGGCGATGGAAGTTCGCTGTTACAGAGGAGGGCAGGGCAGGACAAGGTTCCGGGAGATGAGCTTTCAAACGGGGGACTTTGTGGTTGTAGGCATCTCCAGCCTGTTGCTGCTGGTGGTCCTGGGGCTGCATACGTTTGGCTAGGAGGCAGTGAATAGTGAAGAATATCAAGTTGCTGATTGAATACGATGGAACCTGTTATCATGGCTTTCAAAGGCAGCCGGAATTTCACGGGCCCACTATTCAGGGGATCCTGGAGGAACGGCTGAGAAATATCACTGCTGAGAACGTTAAACTAGCAGCTGCTGGTCGAACTGATGCAGGGGTTCATGCCTTGGGTCAGGTCGTAAACTTTCATTCTGACACAAGAATCCCGCTGGACAAGCTGCCTAAAGCTGTCAACAGTTTGCTCCCGTACGACATACGGGTGAAACGGGCTGATTATGTGCCGGAAACCTTTAATGCCAGATTTTCAGCCTGTTGTAAACGCTATCGTTATTCCGTTTACAACAGCACAATCTCCTCTGCCTTTCACCGGCTGTATTCTTATCATGTGCCCCAGGTTCTAAATGTGGAGGATATGCGAGAGGGAGCTCGATTGATGGTTGGCAGAAAGGATTTTCGGGCTTTCTGTGCCTCAGGCAGTCCTATCAAGGATTTCGTGCGAACACTCACACACTGTGAAGTGCGGCAGGAAGGCCCATTGATAACGATTGACTGTCAAGGGGATGGTTTTTTATATAACATGGTTCGCATTATTAGCGGGACACTGCTGGATATCGGCAAAGGACGCATCAAACCCTCGGAAATCCCTGGAATAATCAGCTCGCAGGACCGGACGCTTGGAGGGGTAACTGCACCTTCACATGGATTATGCCTGATGCACGTAGAGTACAATGAAGGCAAAATTACTTGACAACGCTTTAAACTTTACATAAAATATATATGTGGCTTTTTGTCCGGTTGATTGATTGAGCCCCTATCGACTGGTGACAAGTCCTTGACAGAGAGTTTGGCGCCTGAGCCCCGCTGAATTTAATCGCAAGGGATAGAGTGACTTAGGACTATCAGGGAGGGAAATTAATGTCGACATTTATGGCGACGTCTCAGAATATAGAGAGAAAATGGTTAATTATCGACGCTGCTGGCAAGCCCTTGGGACGTCTGGCTTCAGAAGCAGCCCGTCTGTTGCGGGGAAAACACAAGCCTACCTTCACTCCCCACGTTGACACCGGGGACCATGTGATCATCATTAACGCAGACAAGGTAGTGCTTACCGGCAAGAAAATTGATCAAAAAGTACATTACCATCATTCCGGTTATCCGGGCGGCCTCAAGGCTACCGGTTACAAAACCTTGCTGCAAAACAACCCTGAAAGGGCTATAGAGTGGGCGGTGAAGGGCATGATCCCTCACAATAAGCTCGGCAGCCAAATGTTCCGGAAACTTAAAGTTTACCGGGGAACGGAACACCCCCATCAAGCCCAAAAACCTGAGGTTTGGCAAGGTTAAGTACTGGAAGGGAGGAAATTATTAAATGTCACAAGTTCAATTTTACGGCACTGGACGGCGTAAGAACGCGGTAGCCCGGGTTCGCCTTGTTCCAGGGGACGGCCGTGTTTTGGTTAATGAGCGTGGACTGCTCGAATATTTTGGCAAGCGTACCCTGGAAATGATTGTAAAGCAGCCTTTGTCGACCACTGAAACTGAGGGCAGATTTGATGTCATTGCCCGGGTGCATGGTGGCGGTACCACCGGCCAGGCTGGAGCGGTTCGCATGGGAATTGCCCGTGCACTGCTGAAAGCTGATATAACTCTGCGTCCCGCCTTGAAGCGGGCAGGGTTTTTGACCCGTGATCCCAGAATGAAGGAACGCCGCAAATACGGCCTGAAGAAAGCTCGTAAAGCTTCTCAGTTCTCCAAACGTTAGAATATTTATGAAGGAAGGACAGATCTGTCCTTCCTTCTTTAGTGTTTCGGCCTGTCCCTGCAAGGAGACACTGTCTATAATTGTGGACAGCACTTTGAAAGCCTTATTAGGGCCTTTTCTAAACGTGGCCCGATCTGTATGTCCTGTTTTTGAGACACACAGCTAAGTACTGAAAAAGCTGGTAGACTTCAAGCCTTGCCAATACAGGTTTATTTTATCTAAAAAACTGATAAAGTATTGGTATAATTATTGCTAAAGTTGAAGAGAGTAAAATTTCAGATCAAAGTAAATTATCAGTAAGAGATTAGGAGGGTCTGGGAGATGGATTTTCAACAACTTTATCAGAGTAAACTTGTAACCCCAGAGGAAGCAGTCAAGGTGGTCAAAGGCGGGGATTGGGTTGAATATGGCTCCTTCTCGGGCGGAGTGGTCGCACTTGACAGGGCCTTGGCTGCCCGAAAAGACGAATTGCAGGACGTAAAAGTTCGCGCCACCACACGCCTGGGAATTCCTGAGATAGTGAAGGCTGACCCGGAGGCAAGGGTTTTCACCTATAATAATTGGCATTTTAGCGGAACAGACCGCAAAGCACACGACCAGGGAACCTGCTGGTATATCCCGATGCTGTATCATGAACTGCCGGGGTACTATAGGCAATTTCTTGATGTTGATGTGGTAATGATTCCGGTTGCACCTATGGATGAGCATGGATATTTTAACTTTGGACCGCAGTGTTCCCATACCATGGCTATGTGCGAAAAGGGAAAAACCATCATTCTGGAAGTAAACAAGAATATTCCTCGCTGCCTGGGCGGAAAGGAGGAGGGGATTCATATTTCCATGGTGGATTACATTGTGGAGGATGACACTCCGGTTCCGCAAGTTTCATCAGCTCCTCCCAGCGAAGTGGATGAGGTAATCGCAGCATTGATTATGAATGAGTTGGAAGACGGCAGCTGTCTGCAGCTTGGAATCGGGGGCATGCCCAACGCGATTGGAGAAATGATAGCTAAATCAGACCTGAAGGATCTGGGGATCCATACGGAGATGTTTGTTGATTCCATGGTTGATATGGTGGAAGCAGGTGTTTTGACTGGAGCCAGAAAAAACCTGGACAAATATAAAATCGTGTTTGCCTTTGCCATGGGGACGCAGAAGACCTATGATTTTATCAACAATAATTCCATGTGTGCCACTTATCCGGTTAATTACACCAATGACCCCTTTATTATTTGCCAAAATGACAAGGTGGTGGCTGTAAACAACTGTGTAGAGGTTGATCTAACCGGGCAGGTATGTTCCGAGTCTTCCGGTACCAGGCATATAAGCGGCACCGGCGGGCAAGTGGACTTTACCTTTGGGGCATACCGCTCTAAGGGCGGGAAGGCTTTCATTTGCTTAAGCTCCACCTTTGGCAAAGGGGACAAGCTTGCTTCCAGAATAAAACCGATCCTTACCCCAGGAGCGACGGTGACCACACCCAGAATGATGACTTCTTATCTGGTCAGTGAGTTTGGTATGGTTAACCTGAAGGGTATGAGCACTTGGCAGAGAGCGGAAGCCATTATTTCTCTGGCACACCCCCAGTTCCGCGACGAGCTTATCAAGGGGGCAGAAGAGACCGGAATCTGGCGGCCCAGCAATAAAAGGTAGTCAGAGGAAAAAAATATTCTACAATCCGACCTGCTTCATATTCTTTAATTAGTGATGCAGGAGGGGAGTGGGTGGATTGCATATTTCCTATGCTGGCGTACTTCGGCCTGGGAGACTTACTTTAAAGGCGCTTGCGCTTTGCCTGGCCCTGGGTCTATTGCTGTATGCTGGAAGGGCTGGACATTCACAAAAGAGCCTGAGTTGGTCTGTGGCAGGAAAGGTGATCGTAATTGACCCGGGGCACGGGGGAGTAGACCCTGGGGCAGTGGGCCCTAACAAAGTCCTTGAAAAGGATATTAACCTGGCGATTGCGAAAAGGCTAAAGCAATATATTACCCAGGGCGGAGGGACCGCGGTGATGATCCGGGAAGAGGATGTGGATCTTAGCTCACCCGAAACGAGCGGCTTGCTGGCTAAAAAGCGTGAGGATCTGGCAAAACGTCTGGATATTGCTGAGGAGACTAAAGCGGACTTATATATAAGTATTCACACTAACAGCTACCCAGGTAAGAAGTTGACGGGGGCCCAGACCTTTTACCACAGCAAATCTGACTCTGGTCGGAATTTAGCTAAGGATATTCAGGCTGAACTTGTTGCTGAGTTTCCGGCGAATAAGCGGGTGGCAAAGGCCAATCAGGACTTCTTTGTCCTGAAAAAGAACAGCGTGCCAGCGGTAACGGTGGAGGTGGGGTTCATTTCCAATCCGGATGAGGAAAGTAAACTGCAGAATCCCGATTATCAAACCAAAACCGCCTGGGCCGTTTATCGCGGAATAAGTAAATATCTGACGGAAAACTAATTGAAGGTGCAGCCCAGGTGGGCTGCCTTTTTGTACTCCAGGAAAGGATATACTCGGCAACATTAGCCGAGTATATCGAACACGGGCACTGAAATGGGCGCGTTGAGGAAAAACGGAGCGCGCATTTCTTGTCCTTGAACGAAGGGTAATTGAGAAAAATGCCATACTGTGCGTAAAGGCAGCAGGGAGAAGGCAGAATTTAGCTAATAAGTAATTAATAGGACTAGAATAACTTTGTTGAAAATCGGCTGCGCCAAATACCCTAGAATAGAAGCACACATCAAAACCTGGCATGGTGGTGAAAATAACTATTAATGGGCAGCGGCGTTTTTGGATAATGCCTATATCTTTGCCTCTTTGGGTGTAGTTTTCGGCCCTTATCCCCAAGGGGCTGTGTACCTGATGCAGCAGAGCTTGGGGATAGAGAGTTAGGAGAGAGGAAGGGATTTCGGTGTCCTATCCGGAGATCGTAATTGATTTTGCTAAGCTTACCCATAATACCAGACAGGTCTGCCAGGCTGCAAAGGCGCAAAATATCAAGATTGCCGGGGTCACCAAGGCGTGTCTGGGCCATGAGTTTGTTGCCCGGGCGATGGTGGCAGGCGGGGTAGCGGAATTGGCCGATTCCCGTCTGGAAAACCTGCAGCGCCTGAGAGCTCTTAATCTGGGAGTGCCCCTCTCTTTGCTGCGCATCCCGGGACTGTCCCAGGTAAAGGAGACCGTAGCCTGCGCCGACATTAGCCTGAATTCTGAGTTCGAGGTGATGTCCGCGCTCGGGGAGGAGGCCCGGCTCCAGGGTAAGAGCCATGCAGTGATTATCATGGTTGACCTGGGCGATCTGCGTGAGGGAGTGCTGCCCAAGGAGGCATTACCCCTGGCCAAGGAGGTCCATACTATCCGGGGCTTGCGCCTAAGCGGTTTGGGGGTAAACCTTGCCTGCTATGGCGGGGTGAGCCCTACAAAGGAAATATTGACTGCCCTGGTGGATTTGGCACGTGAGGTAGAGAGAAAGATCGGGGCTAAAATGGAAGTGGTTTCCGGTGGGAACAGCAGCAGCCTGGGCCTTTTATATACGAAGGAAATTCCTAAGGGAGTCAATCATTTGCGAATAGGGGAGGGAATACTCCTCGGGAGGGAGACAGTTAGGCGGGAACCCCTGCCTGACAGTTATCAGGACGCCTTTGTGCTGAGGGGAGAGGTGGTGGAGGCACATGTCAAGCCCTCAATACCAAGCGACCAAGGGGGGCAAAACGCCTTCGGCGAGACCCCGTTATTTACAGACAAGGGACCAATGGTGAGGGCGATTGTGGCCTTGGGGAGGCAGGACGTTCCGGTGGAGGGAATCTACTCTTTGGATGACAGGTTGTCCATCATAGGGGCCAGCAGCGATCATTTGATTATCGATGCCAGCAAAAAGCCGGGAATTAAAGTGGGGGATATCGTAAGGTTCGGACTATACTACGGGGGACTGCTGGGGGCCATGACCTCTCCTTTTGTTAGGCAACGGGTTAAGGAAACTTAGAATGGGGTGAGGGCAGTGAAGAGCAGCAAAAAAAGGGTTAGAATAATCGGGGTCCCCATTGACCTAGGGGCTGATCGGCGGGGGGTGGACATGGGACCCAGCGCCATGCGCTATGCCGGTCTTAATGTCAGGCTGCAGCAGATAGGTATAGAAGTGGAGGACCTGGGAAACATCAATGTACCGCAGCCGGAAACCCGTGAGATCAAGGATACAAGGTTAAAATACCTGCCTGAGATTGTCAGTGTTAGTCAGGAGCTATGTGATATGGTGTACAGGGCAGTGCGGGATGGCTTTGTCCCACTGATCCTGGGCGGGGATCACAGCATCGGCATAGGTAGTCTGGCGGGGATGGCCCAGGTCAAAAAGAGATTAGGGGTACTATGGTTCGATACGCATGGGGATTTCAACTCCCCGGCTACCACCAGCAGCGGGAATATCCACGGTATGCCCTTATCTGTTGCGATGGGGATTGGGGATGACCGGCTGATTTCGGTCGGGGGGCCGGGACAAAAGGTATCGGAGGAGAATACTGTACTCGTTGGAATACGCAACCTAGACCAGCAGGAGAGGGAGAGCTTGCTGAAGACCAAGGTTAAAGTTTTTACCATGAGTGATATTGACCAGCTAGGCATGAAGGAGGTCATGCGTCGGGCTATGGATATAGTCTCTGACGGGACGGACGGTGTCCACGTCAGCTTTGATATGGACGTAATCGATCCATCCATGGCCCCGGGGGTAGGGACACCTGTGCAGGGAGGGGTTAACTACCGGGAAGCACATCTGGCTATGGAGCTGGTGGCTGAGGCTGGGATAATGTCCTCCCTGGAAGTGGCGGAGGTAAACCCCATCCTGGATGTGCGCAATCAGACAGCGGAGCTTGCAGTTGGACTGATAACCTCCGCTTTGGGAAAGAGAATATTTTAGTGGTGTCAGTGATAAAATTTTTAGGGGGATGGCAGTGGGAAGTATTGTTTTTGGGGCATTGGCCCCTCACCCTCCGATAATTATAGCTGCAGTGGGAGGGGAAGAGAGAAATAAGGCGTACAAAACGATTCAGGCTATGGAGGAGTTTGCCCGTGATCTGGTAGGGAAGGATCCGGAGACCGTAGTTTTCATCTCTCCGCACGGACCGGTGTTCGAGGATGGAATTGTAATCCTTGGGGGAGAGAGCCTGAGTGGGGATTTTGCCCGGTTTAATGCCCCCCAGCTTAAGTATCACTTTAGTAATGACCTGGAACTGGCCCATATGATTGTCGAGGAGGCACAATCCCTCGATGTATTTTCAACCGTAGCCGATAGGGAAGGGGCAGGACATTTTAATATCACCCTTGAACTTGACCATGGTGTCCTGGTTCCGCTGGAGTTTATACGCGAGGCAGGGTTCAGCGGGAAAATAGTGGTCATGGGTATGGCTATGCTCCCGCCAGACCAGCTTTATGAATTTGGCATGGCGATTCAGCGGGCTATCGAAAAGACGCCTGGAAGAGTGGCGGTAATTGCAAGCGGAGACATGTCCCATCGTCTCACCGCAGCGGCTCCTGCAGGATATAACAGGCGGGGGCAGGAATTCGACTTGACCTTGGAGGAGAATCTGAAGGGGGGCGATTTTGCCAGGATTATGGATATGGAACCGGAGCTGGTAGAGGGAGCGGGGGAGTGCGGCTACAGACCGCTAAACATCCTCCTGGGAGTGTTTGACGCCTACCGGGTGAAGACCAGGGTGTATAGTTACGAAGGGCCCTTTGGGGTAGGTTATCTCTGCGTATCCATTCTTCCCAGTGTGAAGGAGGGAGTTTCCGGGACGAGGGTGGCGGAGTTCCGCAGGGCTCGGGCAGAGCGCCTGGGGGAGCAAAGAGGCAGGCGCCACCCGCTTGTGGCTCTGGCGGCGAAGAGCTTGGAGCACTACTTGCGGACTGGAGAGAGTCTGAAGCAGTCCAGTCCTTTACCAGCAGGGCTGCCCTCTCGGGCGGGCGTATTCGTTTCTATTAAGAGACATGGCCAATTGCGGGGTTGTATTGGAACAATATCCCCAACCCAACAGGACCTGGCTCAAGAGGTAATTTGTAATGCAGTGAGTGCGGGGACCGGAGATCCGCGCTTTTTCCCCATCGAATTGGAGGAATTGCCTCAACTTGAATTTTCGGTGGATGTGCTGGGAGAAGAAGAGCCGGTTGCAGGCCCAGAATATCTTGATCCGCAGCGCTATGGGGTGATAGTGCGCAGCGGGAAACGCTCAGGTTTGCTGCTGCCCAATTTAGCAGGAATTGATACGGTATCGGAGCAGCTCCGTATTGCCTGCCAGAAGGCCGGAATTGAGCAGAAAGAAAAAGTTGAACTCAGTCGTTTTGAGGTTGAGAGATATACGTGAAATATGTGGGCGCAGGGGATGGTTGTATGCATGAGGCCAGGTATTACACAGAAAAGGGTGAGGGCAGGGTATTATGTAACCTCTGTTTCCATCACTGTAATTTGCCGGAGGGGGGGCTTGGGGTTTGCCAGGCCAGGATGAATATGGGGGGCACACTCTATACCCTAAACTATGGTCTGGTCTCAAGTATTGCCCTGGATCCGATAGAAAAGAAGCCCTTGAAGCGATTCAGGCCGGGCAGTAAGATTCTTTCTGTCGGATCCTTTGGCTGCAACTTCCGCTGCAGCTACTGCCAAAACTGGTCCATATCCCAACAGCGCCCGGATACCCGCGAGGTCGATCCAGAGGAGCTTGCGGCTTTGGCCTTGGATTACAGCAAAGCAGATCCTGGCTGTATCGGGGTAGCTTACACCTATTCGGAACCTCTGATGTGGTATGAGTACGTCCTGGACAGTGTAAAAAAGGTACGTGAGAAAGGTCTTGTCAATGTGCTGGTAACAAACGGCTACATTGAGGTTGAGCCTCTGAAGGAGCTGTTGCCCTATTTAGATGCCATAAACCTGGATATCAAGTCTTATACCGAGGATTTCTACCTCAATCTCTGTGGTGGAACCCTGGGCCATGTTCTGGGTAATGCCAAGATCATGGCCCAGGGTTCTCACCTGGAAGTGACCACTTTGCTCATACCGGGATATAACTCCGGGAAACACGAGGTAGAGTCTCTGGCCAAATTTTTAGCAGAAATCAACCCTGATATACCACTGCACTTGACCCGATATTTTCCTAATTATAAAATGGATGTGCCAGCAACCTCCAGAGAGGTGATGGGGGAGGCTTGGGAGGCGGCCAGGCAGTATCTTAATTTCGTGTATCTCGGCAACGTTTAAAATAGAGAATAAGAAAAGCCAGAAACTTGGGAGAGAGAACTATGGATGTGGGGAAAGAAAAAATCTGTCAGCAGGTGGATGTTTTTGCAGCTGAAATTTACCGGGTAGCAGAGCAGATTGGCAGAAATCCTGAATTGGGCCATCAAGAACATCGTGCGGTAGAGATACTTACCGGTATGCTGCAGGCACGGGGTTTTAAGATAACCAGAGGAATTGGGGACTTGCCTACCGCTTTTAAAGCAGAATTCAGTTGGGGCCAGCCCGGTCCGCGTGTGGCCTTGCTGGCTGAATACGATGCGCTTCCCGGAGTGGGACACGGGTGCGGCCATAACCTGATTGGGGCTGCCAGTGTTGGGGCAGCCATTGCCCTGGCCCAGGTGGAGAAGCTGGCTGGAACTGTAGTTGTTATGGGCACCCCTGCGGAGGAGACCAGCGGGGGGAAGGTTACCCTGGCAGATCAAGGGTATTTTACGGATTTCGATGCTGCCCTGATGTTTCATCCCGGCAGCCAAAACGTAACGGAAATTACAAGTCTGGCCCTGGACGCACTGGAGTTTGTGTTTATTGGCAAGTCAGCCCACGCCGCATCAGCGGCACACTGTGGGATAAATGCGCTGGACGCCATGCTGAATTTCTTTGTTAGCTTAAACACCTTAAAACAGCAAATGGGGGAAGAGGCGCACATAAACGGGATTATTACGGAAGGGGGAGTAACCCCGAACATAATTCCAGACAGAGCGGTCGCCAGGCTGTATCTGCGCTCCGCAAGGAGAAAGGAACTCGATGAGCTGCGTGAAAGAGTAACCAGCTGTGCTCAAGGTGCGGCAGCTCTGATTGGGGCACAGGTAACCTGGCGCAAATTTGAACTTTCATACGATGAGATGTGCTCTAATCGGGCGATGGCACTTTCCTTCAACAAAAACCTGCGCTTACTGGGGGTGGGGGGAATAGTTCCCGCGCAAAATTCGCTGGGTTCCGTGGACATGGGGAATGTCAGTAGAGTAGTTCCGGCAATTCATCCCTATTTAATTCTGGGGGATGGGACCGCTGTTCCCCACACGCGGGAGTTTGCGGAGGTGTCCTTGTCGGAGGAGGGCGGTAAGCTCGCTGTTTTGGCTGCGAAGGCTTTGGCCCTAACCGTATTTGACATACTCAAGGACTCCATACTACTGCAGAAGATTAAACACGAGTTTAACAGAAACTGATAGGCAAAACCCTCGCTGCTTTGGCGGCGGGGGTTATTGCTTTGACTTAAAGAATCCGGCAGGATGTCTGACAAAAAAATACCTGAATTCTCAAAATTTAGCAGGTGTTCCAACAAATATGTCGAATTACTTGTATTAGTAATAGGAATGGAGGGATATGTATGAGTTTTGAGTCACTAGCGAAGCTGATTCACCTGGTTGCTACCAACCCAACTGAGCAAGCTCGGATTAGACAAGTACTGCCTTCACATGAAATCGGTACCGGAGAGTTAGCCTTGATTCAAAGGGTGTTTGCCAAGTACCGTATGTCGGGCGATTCAGTCGCTGCGGCAGCTGTTCCAGACACCGTCTACTGGGGATAAACCAGAACAATGACCCGCCGGAAGCTGGATAAGGTCATCTCCGCGAAGATCGACGAAATCCTGGTAGAAGCGGATTTAAGTGAGGCTCTTTTTCTTACAATTAAATCCTCACTCAGCGTTGAAAATAAGCACGGGGAAAGGTTCAAGTGGGCTCACTTAACCCTGCTGGCCTGCCAATTAGTAAGTGACAAACTGGAAGATGCACTGCCAGGTGCGGTGGCCATGGAATTATTCGCCTTGGCCGCCGACATCTTTGATGACACTTTGGATCAGGACAACGACAGTCTTCCCTGGAGAAAACTCCCGGACTCCCAGGCGATAAACCTGGCAATTTGTTTGCTCGCACTCAGTTTTCAGGCCGCTTTATCTCTGACGGACAACAAGAGGGCACAGGAAATCGGCAGAGTTTTTAGTCTTGCGGGTATTCATGCCAGTGACGGGCAATTTCAGGAGAGTTTGCAGACCTACTGCGAAAAAGTAGCCCTGCAGGAGTATTTTGACGTGGTTAGCAAGAAGTCCGGCAGTCTGACAGGATGCGCCTGTAAAATCGGCTCTTTGCTGGGGGGAGCACCTCAGGCGGTTGTCAGTCAACTGGAGCAGTTTGGTGTCAACTTGGGTGTCATGAGTCAGGTGCAGAATGATTTGAATGATTTTTTGGATCTGGAGAATAAAAAGGACTTCGTGGAGAGACGTAAGACCCTGCCCTATGTATATCTGGACAGCACCCTTGAAGGTGAAAAGGCAGAGCTGTTTAATCAGCTCAAACTAGCCGCGACCGAGAGCTTGGGATTTGGGCACCAGGAACAGCAATCTTTAAGGGAACTGGTTTTAACGGAGGGAGCAGTACAGTACTGTATGGTGGTGTACGAAATGTTCCGGCAAACCGCGCGAGGGATTCTTAAATCCATCCCTGTTCCCCAAAAGAGAAAAGGGAAGTTGATCAGTATTGTTGGAAAAGGTATTTAGGCGGCGTGCATATTATATTGCGAGTGCCGCTTTTTTTTTGCTCACCTTAATCTATTTCGTTTCTCTGTTTAACCATCCCTACATTGGTATCTGGCTGGAGGACAGTAAAGGACGGTGGACAGTTCATGACAGCGACCCTCACGGCGAGGCCTACGATTTGGGGATAAGGATCGGGGATGTCATTTTAAAGGTTGATGGCAGAGAGCCGGCGGACTATCCTTTGGTGCAAAAGCGAAAGCTGGTAGAAGGGGCAAACACGCTTGAATTTCTGCAGCCGGGAAGTGGGACTCCCAAGGACGTCGCGATTCCCAAACCGAAGTTTTTGGTCACCTTTCTCAGGGAGGCACCGATGACCCTAATGGGGGTGTTGTTTTGGCTGTTGGGGCTGATTACCTGGATTAAACGCCCTTTCCTGGTCCAGGCAAGGGCGATGTTTTGGCTGAACTGCCTCCTGGGTTTGGTTATAGCCCTGGCCGCTGCTTCCAGCCGGGCGGTGTTTTTAGCCTGGGAATTGGAGAATATCGTGTTTTCATTTGTACCCTCGATGCTGGCAGGCTTTATGGCAGTCTTCCCCGTGGAAAACAAAACCGCGGTAAATCACTATGGCACGAGGATCCTGGGGGGAGCGGCCGTAGTATTTTCCTTGGCCACTATACTACAGTCCCTGTCCTTAATCGATGCTGCCGATTTGTTACGGCAGTTCATTTTTCTCAGTGTCCTACTTGGACTAGGGTTAGCATTGTGGAATCTGATTATGTCGATTCGGCTTCCCAACAAAGATGACCTGCAGAAAAACCAGGTCATTCTAGTCTTTTTGGGAATGGCCGTTGGGCTGTTACCCTTTGCCGCGTTTACTGCGCTTCCGGGCACCATCGGGCTTCCTCCGCTTCTGGCCGGGGAAGTGACAGGTCTGTCTCTTGCTGTTATTCCCGCCACCTGGAGTTATATATTAGTCAGTAAGCACCTGCCCAATGGGCGGAGTCTGCTGGCATCCTTACTCACCTTTTTCGTCACCGCGATTGTGCTGTGTTTAGCCGCTTTCTTTGTACTGTTTGCCACTGGGATCGTGGGCAGCTTGAGTTTGGAGGTTTCTCTGGCTTTATTTTCACTAACATTACTGCTCCTTTTAGTAATGTTAGTGGTGAGAGCAGGTGTGGGTTGTCTGGTAAACACTTTGTTGTTGGGGTTTAAACAGATGGTCAATAAGACAAGGATCCTGGAACTAAATGAAAACCTTGCATCAATTAATGCAGAGACCATACTTGAGGAAGTGACAAAGGCTCTGAACCTTGAAGGCGCCCTTGTCATTGCGGAGGACGGTAACGGCTGGAAAACCTATTGGGGATGCGGCAGATATCAGAAAAATCTGCAGGAGCAAGCCGTAATGGAAGAATTCTTTCACAGCAGCATAAAGGGAGGAGAAAGCGCCAGCCTTCTCCCTAGTAATTTTCCTGCTACTGTGTATATTCCCTTTTCAGCTCAGGACTTTGTCTGCGGTGTATTTCTGGGAGAGCGAACCTCCCGAGTCAAGATAAGACCTGAAGAACTGCCACTTTTGACTTTGATCGCCTTCCAACTTGGCCAACAGTTAAAGACCTCGTTGTTGATCGGGGAATTGTCAACGGAAGTTGCTGCTTTGGCAAAAACCACTAAGGATTCACAACTTAGAAGTCAGGGGCTTAAAGTGATAACTCACTCTCTGTTTAACAGCCTGGAGAAAGAAAGGAAGGCCTTGGCCCGGGAAATTCATGATGGACCCTTGCAGCTTGGCATGGATCTCAATCGCAGGCTAAAACAGCTGATTGAAGAACCAGTAACCGAAATCAGCCAAGAGAAGCTTTTTCACCTGCAGGAGCTGGTTGAGGATTTTAACTGTGAACTTCGCGCACTTTGCAGTGACCTTAGGCCCCCATCCCTAAGCGATTTAGGCCTGCTTCCTGCCATAGAGTTGATGTGTCAGGACGTTATGCTTAGGGAACTGTTTCTGATTACCATGGAAACGGAAGGGATAGGAAGGGATGAGAGATATTCTGAGGAGGTAGAATTGGCTACTTTCCGCTTCTTGCAAGAGGGAATTATCAATGCAGTCAAACATTCCGGCTCTACCACAGTTCAGCTCGGGATTGTAGCTAGACAGCAGGAGCTTGAGTTAATTGTTTTTGATTCGGGCAAGGGATTTGATACCGCTCGAATTGCCGATTGGTCTTTGGTGGGGACTCATTTCGGATTAGTCGGAATGAAAGAGCGCATAGAAAGTCTCGGGGGAACCCTGGAAATCAAATCAACCCCTGGTAAGGGTACAACCCTCAAGGCGGTCATTCCGAAGAATTAATCGGCTTTAGATACAGTATAGCCTACATAAGGGGGGAATAGAGTGAGCATACCTTGTGAAAGGGTTAGGGTATTGGTGGTTGATGACCATACGCTTTTTGCTGAAGGTACGGTCTCCTTGTTAACAACGGAACCTCAGATTTCTGTCGTGGGAATTGCAAATACTGGAGCTAAGTGCATGGAATTGGTGGCAAGCACTTCTCCTGACGTTGTATTACTGGATATAAATCTCCCTGATACCAGTGGTACTGATTTGATTGACAAGATAAAACAGGTTGACCCTAAAGTTAAGATTGTAATGTTGACCGGACTTAATCCCCGGGGTTACGTCAATGTCTCCCTTAGTAAGGGTGCGCTGGGATTTTTACTCAAAGATTGTTCGGCAAAGGAAATGACCCAGTCGATCTTGAGGGTGTACAAAGGGGATCCGTGTCTTTCACCAAACCTGGAAACAATAGATGAAGCTGATCCTAATGAGTCGAGCTTGCTCTCGGAAAAGTCTAACTGCTCCCTCACTCAACGCGAGGCCGAGATTATGGACTTGATATACCAGGGCTTACATAATCGCGAGATTGCGGGCGAATTGGGGATTAAGGTTCGTACGGTAGACTTCCATGTTGGTAAAATTTTGCTAAAGCTAGGTGTCAGCTCCCGACTGGAGGCAGTTTTAATCTGGGTTAACTATAAAAGGCCCCAATTTAAGTGAATGTCCTCCCTGCCGGGTGTAAAAAAACACGAAGAAGGTAACAAAAAGGTGCCTTCTTCGTGTTTTTCTTTAAATTTGTCATGGGTACCTGTAGTTATTACGGATGTGCGGCAGTGTTTTCATAGGTATAATCAAGGTAATGTTAAAATATCGGTTGCTTCACATTGGATGTACCTTGTGGAAATCTGGTGTCAGCAGTGTATAGCGGGGGAAGAAAAATGGATTACAAACTGCTTATTACGCAAAAGGGAGAGAATAAGTCCATCGTGGTCTGTGAAAACCATCTAGAAACCTACTTGTCCCGCATTGCGCTGGAAGGGTTCTCAACTCTGTCCGTGTCCAATGAATGTGGATTGACTCAGTGTTGTCTTTGCGAAGAACGGAAATGTGTTATCTCACAATGATATGCGGGAGTGCTTCTAAAAGCTTAGTTGAGGTTTAGCAATTTAGGTACAGTCACAAAATCGTACCCCTGGGCTTTCAGTGTGGAGATAATTTGGGGCAGGGCCTTTACAGTGTTGCTTAGATTCTCCTTTGATCCGCCTGCGCTGTGCTGCAGAATAATGCCTCCGGCATACACTTCTTTCAGCACATTTTTTTGTATCTGTTGTGGAGAAGTTCCAGCCCAATCCCGGGTATCCACGGACCAACCAATGATCTTGTAACCCATGCCTGAAATAACGGGAACCGTTTCAGCCTTGATCGCCCCGTAGGGAGGGCGAAAGAGGATGGGGTGATAGCCGAGAATTGACGTAAGTAAGGAATCTGTTTGGAGGATTTCATTGTTAAGGGCATTCGGAGTGAGGTCGCTAATGCTGTGGTGGTCCCAGGTGTGATTGCCAATCGCGTGTCCCTCCGCTGCGATGCGTCGAATTACCTCAGGATGTGCCTTGGCACGTACTCCTACTACAAAAAAAGTAGCCTTTATATTTTCTCTATGCAAAATGGTCAAAATCTGACCGGTATAAATATTGTCCGGACCATCGTCGAAAGTCAGGGCAACCTTTTTCGCGTTGCGGGACCCTGAGTAGAAGAAGATATTGGGGAATTGCTTGCTCAAATCGGCAATTTGTTTGGTGTTTATTGTTCTTACTTGGGCTTCGGAGCCGCCACTTAGGTCAGGGGTCTCGGCCTTGATCTCTACTTTAGTTAGCCGGGGATCGGCAAGGTCTGGTTCAGCTGGAGCAGCCTTTGCCCGGCTGCAGCCTGCAATAAGAACGCTGATTAAAATAAGGGACATCCAAATACGCATAAACATCTCCTAGACTCCCATGCCGCTTCCGGCACCAGCTGAGGGGAAAGTCAACGACGGACTTCTAACCACCCCACAGAAATACTAGGCTAGAAATCCTAGTCCCCGGAGGTGGGTTCGACCCGAGAAATCGGTATTTTCAGGATAGACACCTTCTACTTCAAATATACTAGATTTATGAAGTTATGCAAGACAAAAAACTTAAATAATAGTGGGGTGTAGGGAAATTGGGTTAAAGCTCCAGGGTTTGAGAGATAAGAACATTTTGGTTGAAGGGAAGAAAAAAGGCAGTCCGGTTGAAGCGGACTGCCTTCGTCTATTTGTGCCTCAATTATGCTTAATTACCCATTCTTGCTTTGAAATTGCTGCATAAAGTCTGCCAAAGTCTTGCATGCCTCATAGCTGACAGCGTTGTAGACTGAGGCCCGGATACCACCTACCGAGCGGTGTCCCTTTAAACCGATTAGGCCTTGCTTGGTAGCTTCAGAAGCAAACTCCTTTTCCAGGTCCTCATTGGGCAACCGGAAAGTGATGTTCATGAGGGAGCGGCTGTCCTTGGCTGCATGGCCCCGAAAGAAGCCGCCACTATTGTCAATGGTATTGTAGATAAGGGAGGCTTTTTCCTGGTTGTGTTTTGCAATGGCATTCAGGCCGCCCTGTTTTTTCAGCCAACGCAGTACCAGGTTGACTATGTATACAGAGAAACTGGGAGGGGTATTGTAAAGGGAGTCGTTTTTGGCATGAATATCATAGCGGAGCATAGTGGGTATATTGGAAGGAATCTTCTCCAATAGATCCTTGCGAATGATGACTATGGTCACTCCGGATGGGCCTGCATTCTTCTGAGCACCGGCATAAATCAGGGCGAACTTAGAAGCGTCGATCGGACGGGATAGAATGTCGCTGGACATGTCCGCAATCAGATTCACATCGCCAAAGTCAGGAAAGGACTGCCACTGAGTGCCGTAAATGGTATTGTTGGAGCACAGGTGCACATAGGCGGGGGAAGCGGAAAGCTTTATTTCCTCCGCTCTCGGTATGCGGATATAGTTCTCTTCTTTGGTGCTGGCTGCAATATTTGCTTTTGCGAATTTGGAGGCTTCCTGATGTGCTTTTTCTGCCCAGCTTCCGGTCAGAATATAGTCTGCCTGGCCGTCCGCTGGAACGAGATTCAACGGCACTGCGGCAAATTGAGTGCTTGCTCCACCTTGAAGAAACAAGACTCTATAGTTGTCTGATACACCTAAAAGTTCTTTAATAAGGGTCTCCGCTTCGGTGTTGATCGCCTCAAACTCTTTGGAGCGGTGGCTGATCTCCATTACGGACATGCCTGTGCCTTTAAAATTAAGCAGTTCGCTCTGCGCTTCTTCCAATACTGGCAGCGGTAATGCGGCTGGGCCGGGATTGAAGTTGAATACTCTTTCGGTCATTAGTTAATCCTCCAATTTGTTATTATTTTAACAACCTTAATAGTCATTATATCCTCTGGGAGTGGTTGTATCAATATTAAATACGCTTTTCCACTGTCCCAGGACGTCCGAATTATTTTCCAACCGGATTGTTGCATTTTTATACATTAATTTGTATAATTATTAACAATGATAAAAATAGAGGGGGACAAGATATGTCCAATTACAAAGTGTTTGTTGATGGGCATGCCGGCACTACCGGCTTACAAATACATGAACGATTAGCGGGCAGATCCGACTTAGAGCTGCTTAGAATCAGTGAAGAACAGCGAAAGGATCTAGAGGCTCGCCGGGCTTTGCTAAATGAAGCAGATGTTGTGTTTCTTTGTTTGCCAGACTCTGCCGCACAGGAGTCCGCTTCTCTGGTCGTAAGTGAAAAGACGCGGATTATTGATGCTAGTACCGCTCATAGGACGGACCGTGACTGGGTTTATGGACTGCCGGAGTTGAGCAAGGAACAGCGGCGGGAAATTCGCACTGCGAAAAGGTTGGCTAATCCGGGCTGTCATGCTACCGGCTTTATTCTTCCTATCTATCCTCTGGTACAGCAAGGGGCAGTTCCTAGGGACTACCCCATCACCGTTCACTCAGTTACCGGGTACAGCGGAGGAGGCAAAAAGCTTATCGAGCAGTATGAAACTGCTGATCTTCAACGGGTTGAAGGACCGCGACATTATGCCTTGGGACTCAAGCACAAACACCTGCCGGAAATGCAGCAGCAAGCAGGGCTGGTGTTCCCGCCACACTTCGCACCTATTGTCGGCAACTTTTATCGTGGGATGACGGTAGCAATTCCGCTCTTGCCGAGATTGATGTCTAAGAAGTTAACGGCTAAAGATATCCATGAGATTCTGGCTGCTCACTATCAGGGGGAACATTTTGTCAGGGTTATGCCCTTTGATTCAGAAGCGAACCTGGAAGACGGCTATTTCAATCCTGAGATGTGCAACAATACCAACCGGGCAGAGATATTTGTCTTTGGCCATCAGGAACAGGTAATGTTGTTAACCCGATTGGATAATCTCGGAAAGGGAGCATCTGGAGCTGCCATCCAGAATATGAACATTATGTTGGGTATTGCTGAGGAAACAGGGCTAGAATAAGGGTAGGAGCACTTTAAGTGGATCCGTTAAGTCGGCAAGCTGTTTTGGAGGGATAAGGGATGAAAAAGATTGAGGGCGGGTTGTGTGCTCCGCAGGGATTTGTGGCCGGGGCAGCCATGGCAGCGGTGAAGTATGAAGATAAATATGATGTGGCCATAATCTCCTCCAGGGTGGATTCCAAGGTGGCTGGGATGTTCACCACTAACCGGATTCAGGCTGCACCGGTTATTTATAGTAAACAGGTGGTCTCAAGGGGCGCTGCCAGGGCCATCGTGGTCAACAGCGGCAATGCCAATGCTTGCACCGGGCCGAAGGGCATGGAGGACTGCCAGGCAATGGCAGAAGCCGCGGCTCTCACAGTGGGCGTGGATCCGGAACAGGTAGTGGTGGCTTCCACAGGGGTAATTGGGGTAGCCATGCCTATGGAGCGAGTTATACAAGGGGTAAGGGAGGCTGGGAACAACTTAAGCGAGGATGGCGCACATCAGACTGCTTTAGCGATGATGACCACAGATACCTTTGCTAAGGAGGTTGCAGTTGAGTTTTCCCTGGCAGGCAAGCTGGTTAGATTAGGGGGGGCGGCCAAGGGTTCTGGGATGATCCATCCTAACATGGCAACCATGCTTGCTTTTGTTACCACGGATGTGGAGATTGAGGGCAGCTTGCTGCAGAAAGCATTAAAGGAAGCTGTTGTTGCTTCCTTTAATATGATTACAGTGGACGGTGATACCAGCACAAATGATTCTGTGGTTGTTCTGGCGAACGGGCTCGCAGGGAACAAGCCAATCTGTTTGGAAGGAGAGGATTTCTCCCTGTTCGCTTTAGCTCTGCAGGAGGTTTGCATTGAGTTGGCTCAGTTGGTAGCCAGGGACGGGGAAGGGGCCACCAAGTTTATTGAGGTGAAAGTAACTGGGGCAATCAGCCTTGATGCTGCACGCAGGGCTGCCAAGGGGATAGCGGGGTCAAGTTTGACTAAGGCGGCTTTTTACGGGGAGGATGCAAACTGGGGCAGGATAATCTGCGCCTTGGGATATTCTATTGATGACTTTGAGCCGGAAGCGGTGGATATCTATCTGGGGAGCTTACCGGTAGCTAAGGGTGGGGCGGGGCTTGACTTCTCTGAGGAGGAGGCTAAGCGTATTTTAATGGAGAAGGATATTAAGGTGAGGGTTGAGCTGAACCAGGGGGAGTTTTCTGCTACTGCCTGGGGGTGCGACTTGAGTCATGAGTACGTTACCATTAACGGCAGTTATCGGAGCTAGTTCGCTTCTGGGGTCTTTGCTGGGGAGGAAAAAAGTGTTTTGTTTTGGGTCGCTGTGGTAGTCGGGCAAATCGGACGCCAGAGGTCAGAGGCCAGATGCCGGATTAAGAACCATTTTGGCCAGAATTTTTTTCTAGATTCTGGCCTCGGGCTTCTGACTTCGGACCTCTGAAGTGGCTTACGGTCAGCACGGCGCCTCGGACTACCAGAGCCGGGGAAAATTTTATTCCGAAAATTTTTGCCCTCTCTCAAGCAGCTGAGGGCTTATGGGAAACACTTTTTCTTGCGCGGCTGCTCTTTTTAGAACAGCCTTCGAAGCTGGCCCGAGCCCCAGCACCGGCAGAAAACTCCCCACATCTCAAGGGTGAATTGACTTACCCCGCAGTGGAGACATCACGAGCGAGCCGCTTAACATACTCCGCGAACAGCCGAACGGAGCAACGTGCTCGCGCCCTATTTAAGGCTACTTTTGCGAGAGAGAGGTTGTGAGCGGTTAGTATGTTCGGCGAGGGAGTTGCGTAACGAAGGGGTAAGTCAATTCGACCCCAGAAAGCTAGTGCTTTCATAGTAGCAGTAGCCCGGAAATGCTTGTTGTGAGGAAAGATGTGAAAGGGAGAGAAGAGAAGTGACGTTATCTGCACTGGATAAGGCGGGGATTTTGGTTGAGGCTCTGCCGTATATTAAGAAGTTTTCCGGTAAGACCGTAGTGATAAAGTACGGCGGTAATGCTATGCTGGATGAGAAGCTGAAGCGGGCTGTGCTTACCGATATCGTTCTGATGAAGTTTGTGGGGATTAATCCCGTGGTTGTACATGGGGGCGGTCCGGAGATTAATGCTATGTTAAAGAAGGTGGGCAAGAGTTCGGAGTTTGTTCAGGGGCTTAGAGTAACGGATGCCGAAACCATGGAGATTACCGAGATGGTGTTGTCCGGCAAGCTGAACAAGGAGATTGTAACTCTACTCGCGGGACTTGGGGCTAAAGCCGTTGGGATTTCCGGCAAGGACGCTCAGCTCATTACAGCGGTGAAGAAACCGATGAGGCTGACGGACAGTGAGGGCCGCGAGCAGGAAGTGGATCTGGGGTTTGTCGGGGAGGTGTCCAAGGTTAACCCTGAAATCATTGAGACCCTGGTAGGGAAAAATTACATTCCTGTGATCGCTCCGGTTGGGGCAGGGGAAAGCGGTGAAAGCTACAACATTAATGCCGATTATGTAGCAGGTCATGTGGCCGGAGCTTTAAAGGCAGATAAGCTGGTACTGCTTACAGATGTGGAAGGGATATTTGCAGATTACCAGGATAAGAATACTTTGCTTTCTACAGTAAAGGCTGGGGATGTGCCGGGTCTTATTGGGTGCGGTTCCATTAGCGGTGGGATGATCCCCAAGATTGAGTGCTGCGTTCAGGCCATTGAAGCCGGAGTGGGCCAAGTGCATATCATTGACGGCAGGAAACCTCATTCTATTTTGTTGGAGATATTTACGGATAAGGGAATTGGCACTATGGTTACTCCCTGATTCCTTATTTTTCGGAGGTGTTTGTAATGTCTAATGCGGAAAACGTTAGCAAGGGTCTAAAATATGTAATGAATACCTATGGCCGGCTGCCAATTGCCCTGGTCAAGGGGGCGGGTGCTCGGGTTTGGGATGCGGACGGTAAGGAATACCTCGATTTTGTCGGGGGTCTCGCGGTTAATTCGCTTGGCCACTGCCATCCAAGGGTGGTGGAGGCCATAAGGGAGCAAGCTGGGAAGCTGCTGCACTGCTCTAACCTGTACTGGATCGAACCGCAGGTTGAGCTGGCCCGACTATTGGTGGAAAACTCTTTCGGGGATAAGGTTTTTTTCTGTAACAGCGGAGCGGAGGCGAACGAAGGGGCTATCAAGCTGGCGAGGAAATATGCCAATAAGCGGCATGGGGCGGATAAATACGAAATAATTACACTTAAACATTCTTTTCATGGGCGGACTCTGGCCACCCTTACCGCGACTGGACAGGAAAAGTACCAGGCTGGCTTCGGGCCCCTACCAGAGGGGTTCAAATATGTGCCCATCAACGACATAGCTGCCCTGGAGGCCATGATAGGTCCGAAGACCTGTGCAGTTCTATTGGAGCCTGTTCAGGGTGAAGGCGGCGTTCACGTCGTAAACTATGGTTACCTCAAGCAGGTAAAAGAGCTCTGTCAGAAACACGGCGCCCTGTTGATTTATGATGAGGTGCAGTGCGGACTGGCCAGGACAGGTAAACTTTTTGCCTATGAACATTCGGGAGTACAACCGGACATCATGACCCTGGCCAAGGCATTGGCCGGGGGAGTAGCTATCGGTGCCCTGGTAGCCAGGGAAGAAGTGGCTGCCGCCTTTAATCCGGGAGATCATGCCTCTACGTTTGGCGGTAATCCTTTGGCTGCAGCGGCCGGGGTGGCGGCTTTTTCGGCCATCCTTGAGGAGAAGATTGCCGAGAACTCCAGCAGGATGGGGGAACTATTGGCTGCAGGTCTGAGGGGTTTTTGCGACAAATACCCTTTTGCAACGGAGGTTCGGGGCCTAGGCCTGATTCGGGGGCTGCAGCTGAATATCGAGGGTAAGTCAATAGTTGATAAATGCCGTGAAAGGGGCTTGTTGATTAACTGTGTCGGTGCGGATGTGCTTAGATTCTTACCCCCTCTTAATGTGACAGAGGCTGAGGTTAACGAAGCGCTTCAATTATTAGACGGAGTCTTAGCAGAAGTGGAGGCAATATGAAGGCAGCGCTGGTTTTGGCAAACGGGCAAATTTTTCAGGGGGAGGGCTTAGGGGCCTTAGGTGAGGTCAAAGGGGAAGTGGTGTTCAATACCGGTATGACCGGGTATCAGGAGGTCTTAACCGACCCTTCCTACTCAGGTCAAATTGTGACCATGACCTATCCTCTTGTGGGCAACTACGGCATGAATACCGAGGATGACCAATCACGCCGGATTCAGGTAAGGGGATTTATTGTCAAGGAGGATTGTCTTACGCCCAGCAACTGGCGATCCCAAGCCAGCCTAGATGAAACCTTGGCCAAGGCGGGTATTATCGGGCTGAAGGGAATCGATACCAGAGCTCTAACCAGGGTTATCAGGGTTTACGGCACCTTAAAGGGCGCCATTACCAATCGACTGGACCGGGTTGAGGCACTTGTGGAAGAACTTCAGGACTGGGAACCGGAAACGAACTGTGTTAGAGAGGTAATGACCCCGGAGATCTACTCCATACCGGGCGACGGCCAGAGGGTAGTGGTTTTGGACTTCGGTATTAAAGGCAACATCTTACACAACTTAAGCTCCAAGGGTTTCGACTTGAAGGTGGTTCCGGGCGTAACCTCGGCCAAGCAGATCCTTGAGCTCAAACCCCAGGGGGTATTCTTATCAAATGGACCTGGCGACCCTAAAGCCGTACCTGAGGTTTTGCAGACTATTCGGGAATTATCTGCCAGGCTTCCTATCTTTGCCATTTGCCTTGGCCATCAGCTTATAAGCCTGGCCATGGGCGGAGACACTTATAAACTGAAATTTGGCCACCGGGGGTCTAACCAACCGGTGCAGGATTTAAAGACCAAGCGGGTATATATCACTTCCCAAAACCACGGCTATGCTGTGGACTCCAAGAGCCTGGAAAATACTTCTTTGCGGGTTTCTCATGTTAATCTTAATGATGGAACCGTGGAGGGGCTCGAACATAGGGAACTGCCGGTATTCTCCGTTCAGTATCATCCTGAGGCAGGGCCAGGACCTAATGATTCCATTTATCTGTTTGACAAGTTCACAGAGTTAATGAACGGGGGGTCTAATTGATGCCCGTCAAACCCAATCTGACCAAGGTAATGGTTATTGGCTCAGGGCCCATTGTGATCGGCCAGGCGGCGGAGTTTGACTATGCCGGAACCCAAGCCTGTAAGGCCCTTAGAGAAGCAGGACTTGAAGTAGTCCTGGTCAACAGCAATCCTGCTACGATTATGACGGATGCCAATATGGCAGATAAGGTATATCTTGAACCGCTTAACTGGGAATCTGTGGCCAGAATAATCGAAAAGGAACGGCCGCAGGGGCTGCTGCCCACATTGGGCGGGCAAACCGGGCTTAATCTGGCGATGGAGCTTGCGGAAAACGGAGTCCTGTCAAGGTTTGGCGTGGAACTGTTGGGAACTTCCCTGGACACCATCCGCAAGGCGGAGGATCGCGAGTCTTTCAAGCTAACCATGCTGGAAATCGGGGAACCGGTTGCTTTAAGTGAAATAATTACTGACCTGGAAGACGCTCTGGCTTTTGCCGCAGAGATTGGCTATCCGGTTATTGTACGTCCGGCCTACACCTTAGGTGGAACCGGGGGCGGGGTAGCACGCAATCAGGCTCAGCTGAAGGAGATTGCTCCCAAAGGACTACAAGCAAGTCCTATCGGTCAGATTCTGTTGGAGCGGAGCGTGGCAGGCTGGAAGGAAATCGAATATGAAGTGATGCGGGACAGTGCAGATAACTGCATTACTGTCTGTAATATGGAAAACATTGACCCGGTGGGAATTCATACCGGGGATAGCATAGTGGTTGCCCCTTCACAGACCCTGTCAGACCGGGAATATCAGCTTTTGAGGGGAGCTTCTCTCAAGATTATCCGGGCGTTGGGGGTTGAAGGGGGTTGTAACGTCCAATTTGCTTTAAACCCGGATAGCTATGAATATGTGGTGATTGAGGTAAACCCAAGGGTTAGCCGATCCAGTGCCTTGGCGTCTAAAGCCACAGGGTACCCGATTGCCAAAGTGGCAGCTCTGATTGCAGCCGGGTATACCCTGGCGGAAATAACCAACCCGGTAACCGGCAATACCAGCGCCTGTTTTGAACCGTCCCTTGATTATGTGGTGGTGAAAATTCCCCGCTGGCCTTTTGACAAGTTTCCTGCAGCGGACAGCAGCTTGGGCACCCAGATGAAGGCTACCGGAGAGGTTATGGCCCTGGAACGCAATCTTGAAGCAGCCCTGCTCAAAGCTATCCGGTCCCTGGAGACCGGAGCTGTAGGTTTGAGGATCCCGGAGTGCAGTCAGTGGACAGAGATGGAGCTGGAGCATAAGCTGCGGGAAGCGGATCATGAGCGGTTGTTTGCCGTGGCTGAATCCTTCCGCCGGGCGTGGACGTTAATAGAAGTTCACCAGCTCACTGCCATAGATTATTTCTTTTTGCACAAGCTTAAAGGCCTGGTGGAACTTGAAAACCGCCTGAAGCAAGAACCCTTGACCAAGGAGCTGCTCCTGCTAGCCAAAGTGAAGGGCTTTTCAGATCTTGCTATCGGCCGTCTGACTAATAAAGCTGAGATGACGGTACGCCGTCTTCGGCTGGGATACGGTGTCAAACCGGTATACAAAATTGTGGATACCTGCGCAGCCGAGTTCGCAGCAGCAACACCATACTATTATTCCAGTTACGAGTCTGAGGATGAAGCGGTTCCCGATGATGTCCCCAAGGTGATCGTGCTTGGGTCCGGACCGATCCGCATCGGGCAGGGGATAGAATTTGATTACTGTTCTGTTCACGCCTTGTGGGCTTTGGAGGAGGCCGGATATCAGTCCATCATTATTAACAATAACCCGGAAACGGTTAGTACGGATTTTGATACTGGGGATAAACTGTATTTCGAACCGCTTACCTTGGAAGATGTGCTTAATATTGTCGAAAGGGAAAACCCGCTTGGGGTTATGGTCCAGTTTGGAGGCCAGACCGCGATCAATCTGGCAGGAAAGCTGGCTGAACTCGGAGTGCCCGTCTTGGGCAGTCAGGTTACCACTATTGACCTGGCGGAGGACCGCCGCAAATTCGCGGCCTTTCTGGAAAATCTGGGTATAGCGCAGAGCGAGGGAAATACTGCCACTAGTCCGGACGAAGCCCAAGCTATTGCGGCCGCACTGGAGTTCCCGGTTCTGGTCCGTCCCTCCTATGTAATTGGCGGTCGTGCTATGGAAGTGGTGGAGAATCCTGACGAACTTGAGAGATACCTTACCACCGCGATAAACGTGTCTCCGGATCACCCAATATTGGTGGATAAGTACCTGGAAGGAAAAGAGGTCGAGGTGGACGCCATTTCCGACGGTGAAATCACCGTGATTCCAGGTATAATGGAGCATATCGAACGGGCCGGGGTCCACTCCGGGGACAGTATGGCTGTGTACCCGCCGCAAACCCTGACCCCGTCTGAAGTGAGCCAGATTGAGGAAATCACCTGCAGGATTGCGCGTGAACTGGGTGTGAAGGGTCTCTTAAACATTCAATACGTAGTGTGTCAGGATAAAGTCTACGTGATTGAGGTTAACCCGCGGGCCAGCCGTACAGTTCCTATCTTGTCCAAGGTAACGGGCATCCCTATGGTTTCCCTGGCTGTCAAAGTTTGTCTGGGGAGTTCCCTGGCAGCGCTGGGCTGCCGCAATGGTCTGGCCGATCCGGTGGATTTTGTGGTGGTTAAGGCCCCCGTGTTTTCCTTCGAGAAGCTCATCCAGGTGGAAACTTCTTTGGGACCTGAGATGAAGTCTACTGGCGAGGTATTGGGCATGGATCATGATTTTGCCCACGCCTTGGTCAAGGCTTTCCAGGGCATGCAGTTCAAGCTCAGCCAAGAGGGAGACTTTTTGGCCTCCATCGCGGAAAAGGATAAGGCCGAGGCTTTGAGCGTGGTCAAGGAATATAGTAAACTTGGTTATTCGGTAAAGGGGACTGGGGATACGGCAAGAGCTCTCAACCTGTGCGGTATTAAGACCGATGAGGTGGAACTTGGCCAAGATCTGGGGGATCAGCTGAAACAGGGTAAATTTGCCCTGATCCTAAATACCCCAACTAAGGGCAAAGTGCCCGGGAGGGATGGCTTTAAACTGCGGCGCTTGGCTGCTGAGCATCGCATCCCCTGTGTGACTTCGCTGGATACGGCTAGAGCGCTGGTGTTGGCCCTTAAGGCCTTCCGCGCTGGGGAAGAGGCAGACTGCCTGTCTCTGGGAGATTACCTGACCAACTGGCAGGAGCGTTTCCAAAAGATTACGGGGTAAAATTGGGCTGGATCCTATTGCATTAAAATTCATAACTGTGTATAATAATGCACATTGGGAGAGGAGATGTTTTAACGACCATGGCCAATGAATTGAATGCCAAGTTAAAGGGTAGAGACTTTATCAGCTTGCACGACTTTACCGCCGCAGAAATCAGCTATTTGCTGGAAGTGGCAGAAGACTTGAAGGGGAAGCAGAAGGGCGGTAAACCGCATCCTCTGCTCAAGGGAAAAACCCTGGGGCTGATTTTTAGCAAGTCTTCCACTCGAACTCGCGTCTCCTTTGAAGTGGCCATGCACCAACTAGGGGGAAATCCCCTGTTTCTCAACGAAAGAGATATTCAGCTGGGCAGGGGCGAAACTATTGCGGATACCGCAAGAGTGCTTTCGCGCTACCTGGATGGTATAATGATTAGAACTTACAGCCATGATGATGTGCTGCAGCTCGCGGAGTATGCCGATATACCGGTAATAAACGGACTAACCGATCTGCTTCACCCCTGCCAGGTCCTGGCGGACCTGCTTACTATCAAGGAGAAGAAAGGTAAGCTGGCGGGGCTAAAAATGGCTTATGTGGGAGACGGGAACAACATGGCCCACTGTCTCATGTATGGCGGGGCAAAGATGGGTATGCAAGTGGTTATAGCCAGTCCGGAAGGATATAAACCGAACTCTGAAGTTTTCAAGCTTGCCACTGAAGACGCTGCTGAAAACGGGGCCAATATCGAAGTTTGTTCTGATCCGATGGCTGCGGTTAAGGGTGCGGACATTATTTATACCGATGTTTGGGCCAGCATGGGTCAGGAAGCAGAACAAGCGAAGAGAATTAAGGATTTTCAAGGGTATCAGGTAAATCAGGCCATGGTGGACGGGGCAGACAAGGATGTAATCATTCTCCACTGTCTACCTGCTCACCGCGGTGAGGAAATCAGCGCAGAGGTTCTCGACGGCCCTCACTCGGTCATTTTTGACGAGGCTGAAAATCGCCTTCACGCCCAAAAAGCCATCTTGGCGCTATTAATGTAAAAAGTTATGGAGGTTGTGATGAAGAAAGTTGTCTTGGCTTATTCCGGAGGACTGGATACGTCGATTATCATTCCCTGGTTGAAGGAAAACTACGGTTATGAAGTTATCGCTATGGCCGCTGATCTGGGGCAGGGAGAGGAACTCGAACCTCTGCAGGAAAAGGCCCTGAAAAGCGGTGCCAGCAAGCTTTATATTGAGGATTTGCAGGAAGAGTTTCTTACTGATTTTGTGTACCCGACATTAAAGGCTGGGGCCATTTATGAGGGTAAATACCTGCTTGGGACCTCGTTTGCCAGGCCGCTGATTGCCAAGCGGCTGGTGGAGATTGCGAAGGAAGAAGGAGCGGTGGCCATTGCCCATGGCGCTACAGGCAAGGGCAACGATCAGGTTCGCTTCGAACTGACTGTAAAAGCTCTAAATCCCGACCTGGAGATTATCGCTCCATGGCGCTTGTGGGATATTAAGTCTCGCGATGACGCGATGGACTACGCCCAGGCCAGAGGAATTCCGATTCCGGTCACCAAATCCCGGCCTTATAGTATGGACCGTAACATTTGGCATCTGAGCCATGAGGGGGGCGATCTGGAGGATCCCTGGAATGCTCCGCAGAATGACCTTTATCTTATGACAACCCCGCCGGAAGAGGCCCCGGACAAGCCAACCTATGTGGAACTAACCTTTGAAAAAGGGGTTCCGGTGGCTGTAGACGGGCAGCGGCTTGATCCGGTAGCTTTGTTAACAAGACTTAATGAACTGGGGGGTAAAAACGGGGTAGGGATTATCGACCTTGTGGAAAATCGTCTGGTTGGCATGAAATCACGCGGTGTGTACGAGTGCCCCGGGGGCACAATATTATTCACTGCACATAAAGAGTTGGAAAACCTGACCTTGGATCGGCAAACCATGCATTTCAAGGAGATCATCTCCAGCAAATATGCAGAACTGGTATATGACGGGGTGTGGTATGCCCCAATCCGCAAGGCCTTGGATGCATTTGTGGACAGCACCCAGGAGACCGTAACCGGAACGGTCCGTCTCAAATTGTATAAAGGCAGCTGCGTTCCTGCGGGGGCCCAATCTCCCTATTCTATGTATAATGAGGAGTTTGCCACCTTCGGCCGGGACGGGGTATACAATCAAAAGGATGCTGAAGGCTTTATCAACCTTTTTGGCCTGCCCCTAAAAGTTCGGGCTCTGATGGAGAAAAAATCTGGCTTGCGTTAAGTAAAGTAGGTTATACTGAAAAAGGAGCGTCAGCTCCTTTTTTCTACCTAAGGAACGGTTCTACCCGGCATATTAGCCGATATATCGAACACGGGCAGTGAAATGCGCGCATTTCTTGCCGTTCTGAAGAGCGGGATCATGAATTCCTGCATAGAGATTAAGGGGGAGTTAATGTGAAGCTTTGGGGCGGTCGCTTCCAAAAGAGTACGGACAAGCTGGTTGAGGACTTTCATTCCTCGATTTCCTTCGACCAGAGGTTATACCGGGAGGATATCAAAGGCAGTGCAGCCCACGCAAGGATGCTGGGCAAATGCGGGGTAATCAGCCCAGAGGAAGCTGAGCAGATCATTGCTGGTCTGGAAGGGGTATTGTCAGACATTGAGATGGGTAAAGTCTCCTTCGAGGTTGGTGCGGAAGATATCCATATGAATGTGGAGAAAATCCTCACGGAGAGAATTGGGTCAGTCGGGAAAAAGCTTCATACCGGGCGCAGCCGTAATGACCAGGTGGCCCTGGATATTAGAATGTACCTGAAGGAGGGCATCAGACAGACCCAAAGTCTGCTTATCGCCTTGGAAGAGACCCTGCTGGAATTGGCCGGCGCGCATTTAGACACCTGGATGCCAGGGTACACTCACCTGCAAAAGGCTCAGCCTATCAGCCTGGCACACCACTTTATGGCCTATTTCCAAATGTTTTTGCGTGATCTGGAACGGCTTGAAGACTGTTATAAACGCACAAATGTTATGCCCCTTGGCTCGGGGGCCTTAGCCGCTACCACTTTTCCCTTGGATCGCGAAATGGTAAGAGCAGAACTGGGTTTTGACTCCATCACCTTAAACAGTCTGGACGGGGTAAGTGATCGGGATTTTGCGATTGAGTTTTGCTCAGCCGCTTCCATGATTATGATGCACTTAAGCCGCCTGTGTGAAGAGCTGATTCTCTGGTCCACAGGGGAATTCTCCTTTGTAAACATGGATGATGCTTACTCCACCGGGTCAAGCATCATGCCCCAAAAGAAAAACCCTGACGTGGCGGAGCTGGTTAGGGGTAAGACCGGGCGGGTGTACGGGGATTTACTCGGCATGCTCACGGTCATGAAGGGGCTGCCCTTGGCATATAACAAAGATATGCAGGAAGATAAAGAAGGGCTGTTTGACGCAATTGACACAGTGCAGAAATGTCTTTTGGTCACAAGGCCTATGCTTAAGACCATGGAAGTAAACAAGCAGAATATGGCACTGGGAGCGAAGGGCGGCTTTACGAATGCTACCGATGTTGCCGATTATCTGGCAAAAAAGGGGGTTCCCTTTAGGGAAGCCCATGAAATAGTAGGCAAGCTTGTGCTTCACTGCAGTATTAACAAAGTGGCACTAGAAGATTTGGCCCTGGCAGAGTATCAGGCCCTCTCACCCGCTTTTGATGGGGATTTGTTTAGCTTTATCACGGTGGAGCACTGTGTAAAGGCGAGGAAGGTGCCTGGAGGACCGGCGCCTGAGATTGTTTTGGAGGCCATTAAGCTTGGGAGAACGGCTCTGGCATCCTTTGGAACGAAAGAATAGGCCTTGGTCTGGAAAGATAAGTCCCCGGAAGTCAGATGTCAGAAGGCGATAGGTGGTTGTGATGCGCATAGGGGTAGATATAGATGGAGTTGTTTGCGATAGTTACCCATCTTGGTTGGGGGAACTCAACCGGCATTACGGAAAAGAGATCAAGGAACTTCATTCGTACGAAATGCATTTGCTGTTTGAAGTGCCCTACGAGGACATGAACAACTTTTTTGTCGAGAATGTGGAGCATTTATTCACTGTCCCACAACCCATGCCCGGTGTTAAGAAGGCTCTGGAAATTATCAGGCGGGAACACCAGGTTTATCTGGTAACGGCCCGCCGCCCGGAAGAGGAGGAGATAACGCGGAAGTGGCTCGTGGCGCACGAGATTCCCTTTGATGAACTAATGATGGTTGGAGATCGCAGAAAATGGGATGTTTGTAAAGAACACAAGCTGGAAATGTTCATTGAAGATTATGCAGGCAATGCTATAGGAATTGCACAAGCCGGTCTGCCGGTGATCATCTTTGATGCTCCGTATAACCGGGATCAACTCCCGGATGGGATAAAGCGCTGCTACAATTGGGGACAGGTTCTCCAGCGGATTAAGGAACTGCAGTTTTCTACAGGTCTGAAGCCTTAGTCAGTAATTTCATCTGGATAGAGCAAGCGCCAGGTTATATCCGCTGAGGGTTCATCCAAAGAATAGGCTATTTTTTCTCGAAGGGTCTTCAAAGCACCTTCGAGAGTTCGACCAAAAGCGCTGATTTCCAGCTCGGGGCAATAGGTTTGAATACCTGCAGCTTCTTCAGAGACGATAACGGTCAAATCCTCAGTCAATAGATTCACCTACTTGAAAGCTTTTTCACTAGTATACCCACGCAGGTTTGGAAGAACTCCTAGGTGAAGATCTTGGCCCGGTCAATATAGACCCTCAGACAAAATAAAACGCCGCTCAGTTTGACTGAGTGGCGTTTACCCTTAAAGGCTAAGAAAAAGTTCCGAGAGTTAAGAATCTTCCGGAGGCAATATAGCGGGAATCGACCAGATCGAGGGGAACTCCTAGATACTCGGATCGGAGGTTGACGGAAACTTATCTAGGGCTGTAGTGGGGAATATCTGGGGTATTGTTGGAGGTGCATCTTGGTTTATAGCATGAGGATTTTCCTTGGGCAAGGAATGTTTTGCAGACATAGCGGATGGAGCTGGGTTAGATTGAACTGGACCGTCAGGTCGTGGGGAGTTGATTTTGCCCAAAGCGGAGTTTTCGGTGCGACGATTGTCGGCGGGCAACAAGGTTGAGGGGCCAATCCGAATTAATTCGGGATCCTTTTTGCCGGAATTCTTGTGCGCTTCCTCGATTAGCGTGTTTAACTGAACGTTACGGTTTTGCAAAACCTTGGCCATGTCAGATTGTTTGAGATCTTCAGCCTGGAGATCAACATTATTGGAAATTGCCAGGTCCACAATCAGTTGTTGGCCAGGAGAAAGTTGGGAGTCAGTGGCTTTTGCACGAAACTTACTGTCGACAGGCTGGGAGAGCAGCTGACCCTTGAAATGTTGTTGTTCAAGAATCTCTGCGACTTCACGTTTTAGATTCTCCTCTTGCAGGTTAGGAGAGGAGGTGTAGGTCATGATCACAGTATCCGAGCCTGAATTGGAGGAGTTAGATTTATTCAGAGCCTTGGGGATTAAAAGCTGCAAGGCCTGGTTAAGCGGTTTGTCCTCGGGGTTTGCTTCTTTGAGTAGCTTTGCACCCTCGGAGTTATAACTTTTCGCTTTGATAACCTTGCCTTTGCTGTTAAGAGCTAATTCGATGCTCGGGTTAATATCGATGGATACATAGTCAGTGGGAGCGGCGTTGATTGCATATACCCTATAGCCTCCGAGCATAAGGGTAATCAGAATGCTTGCTACATAAGCCCAGACACGGGAAACCGGGCGACGGGAAAGGGGAAGTGGTTCAAGCCGGTTGCCTTCAATCATTTCCCCTATAAGGGGAGGTGTATCAGGCATTTGTACCCTAACGTATTCGTTGCCAGGGCCCAGAACTAAGCAGTCTTTCTCCATAACTTCAAGAACCAGGCCACTTATCTTTTCCATCTTATGCCCTCCTTTCCCTTGGGATTTGCACAAACTCTCGTAGGTGCAGGAACTCATCCTGATAATGCAGCAGTAACGCTGTAGCTACAATATATTTTCGTCCCTTTTCCAGGGTTTTAGGGGATAGTCCGCAAATTTTTGCAAGGTCCTTTACTGGAACCTGCTTTTTCCTGAGTAAACGCTGCATTAGGTCCTGCTGCTTAGTCAGGAGATGGGCCGTTCTGGTTAACAACTCCCTGCTATCCTGGTGCTTTGGGCTGCATATCTCCAAGTCGGAAAATCGAATTTGATAATCCGCTAACAGCGTGGCAAACTGGGAGATCTCTTCGGCACGTTCCTGACGCAGAGCGTTCTTCAGGTACTCATCCCAGGCCTGGGTAATTTCACCTGGCGCAAAGTCCTCCTGATCCTCCCCCAGATGAAGAGGCAAGTGGTTGTTGCGCTTTTCCTTGCGAAAGAAATCTGTCAACTTACGCTCAATCACTCGTCTGGCAAAGGCAAAAAACGGCACATTGGTTTCAGGACGATAGGCGTCAATTGCTTGATTTAAGGCTATTAAGCCGACACTCAACTCGTCGTCTTGTCCCCAAATCAGGTAACGTCCACAGTGTCTGCTGGCAATTTTGGCCACGAAGGGCTTTTGTGTATCCAAAAAGTCGTTCCGCATGGATACGGAACTTTTAAGCTCTATGAAATTATCCGGAATTTCAGCAGGTGTTATCATAATTCTGCTCCAGCCGGTAAAAAATTAGTTAGCCAGTTTAATTATTCGATAAAACTTGTCAATTTCATGGTGGCTTAAGAAAAAAATCCGACAGACCTTATATGCAGACAATTGAGGGAGTGGAGATATATGGTGCAGCATGGTAAAATAGGGTTAAAAAATGGAATTTGCATTATACTATGGAAGGGACGGTTCACGAAGGAAGGAGGTCTGCAACGTGGGAAGGGATAATGATTGGAATGATTATCTTGAGCCAGAAGTGGAAGGACCTGAAACCCATTGCGTTTTCACTTGTCCTAAGTGCGGTTTTAATGAAGTCGTACCGGATACTGCAGCCCCGCTAAGAACCTGGGCAACTACAGTAACTTGTCCGAAATGCAAAGCAAAGATGTATGAAGACGCCGGGTTTTAAAACCCGGTGTTTTTTACCTAGGGAAAGGAAAAGGCGCCTGAAACAATCAGGCGCTGGTAGAAGGTTTTGACCAAGGTGGATCAAGGTGTCCTCTTATGGGGGGATAAACGCTACCACACCTGGAATTTTCACCTGCGCCAAATTTTTGGAGAAAAGGTATTTAAGGTTCCATTAGATGCAGGGTTCACCTGTCCGAACCGTGATGGCACTGTCGGACAGGGGGGATGTATTTTCTGCAGTCCCAGGGGCTCCGGGGACTTTGCCGGTTCACCTGATCTGGATTTAATCCAACAGTTTAACCAGGCGCGGCAACAACTTCATATCAAATGGCCTAAGGCCAAGTATCTAGGCTACTTTCAGGCCTACACTAACACCTACGCGCCCCCAGCCAGGCTGCGGGCGATGTATGAAGCTATCCTGTCTCAACCTGATGTAGTGGGGCTTTCAATTTCCACAAGGCCGGATTGTCTGCCTGAACCCGTGCTTGATTTGTTGGAGGAATTGAACAGAAAGACTTGGCTTTGGGTAGAGTTGGGTTTGCAGACCATTCATGACCACACCCTGAGACTTATTAACAGGGGGCATGATTACCAGACCTTTAAGGCTGGGCTTTCGAGGCTGCAGGAGAGAAAGATCCGTACCTGTGCCCACATAATCCTAGGGCTGCCGGGTGAAAGTGAGGAGGATATGAGGGGCAGCTGCAGACAGGTTGCAGCACTGCCGCTGCAGGGAATCAAGCTTCATCTGCTTCACCTGTTAAGGGAAACACCGCTGGAAAGACTCTATGTTCAAGGTGGTCTGAAGTTCCTTGATAAGGAAACCTACATACGTCTGGTTGTGGATGCTCTGGAAATGCTTCCACCGGATATGGTTGTCCAGCGTCTAACTGGGGACGGTCCTCCTGATCAGCTGCTCGCTCCCATGTGGAGCAGAAAGAAATGGGAAGTCCTCAATGGGATTGACGCTGAACTTTTAAGGAGAAATACTTGGCAGGGTCGGCTTTATCACTCATAAAGACACAGAAGCAAGGGCATTAGCCCTTGCTTCTGTGTCTGCCACATAACCCACACTTATATTAAGTATATTATCCATTCTGCAGAAAAAAATACAGCAAAAAAACGTGAGTGGATGAAAAAGGGCCCAAAGTGGTACAAAACTAAGGTTCATTGGTGAATAGCATATACTCCCGAAAAAACCGGCAATTAAAGCAAAGCAAGTCCTACTTTGTAAATGTCCCCTGCCCCCATGGTCAGGACTAGGGCATTCTCATCCAGTTTACCGGAGAGATAATTTTTGATCTGTTGAAAATCTCCGAGAAAGCTGGCATTAACGCCGTTGGCCCGGATTCTCTCTGCTAGAGTCTCAGAGCTTATGCCAACGCCTTCTTTTTCTCTGGCAGAGGCAAAAATATTTGCGATTATAACCTCATCTGCCTGGCTAAAGCTCCTTGAGAATTCGTCCAGAAGCTTTTTGGTACGAGTAAAAGTATGGGGTTGGAACACTGCTATAATTTTTTTGGAGGGGTAGGCTTGGCGGGCACCTTGCAGGGTGGCGCTTACTTCCGTCGGGTGATGGGCATAATCGTCTACGATTAAGGCGCCATTGTATTCACCTATTCTCTCAAAGCGACGCTTGGTTCCGCTAAATTTGTTCAGGCTGGAGCGGATTAATTCGTCACTGACTCCCAGACTGCGGCAGAGGGCGATGGAGGCAAGGCAGTTGAGAACATTATGGTTACCTGTTGTGCCCAGAGAAAAAACCCCCAAGCTGCTTCCGGCGTACATTACCTCAAAGGAACAGCGGCCGTCGCTAAAAGTGGGGTTTATGGCGTGGTAGGTATTGTCTGGATTAAACCCGTAGGTGATAACTGGGGAATTAGACTTGATTCGAGTGCAGTTAGGATCGTCACCCCAAAGAACTATTTTGCCGTCGGGAGGCACTTTGGCCGCCATAGACTGAAAGGCCTCAACTACATCATCAAGGTCTTTGAAATAGTCGGGATGGTCCAGTTCCATATTTAGAATGACCAGGAACTCGGGTTGATAGTTAAGAAAATGGCGCCTGTATTCGCAGGATTCCGCAACGAACAGGTCACCTTTCCCGGCGTAGGCGTTGCCGCCGAGAACCGGAACATCGCTGCCAACCACAATCGTGGGGTCAAAGCCTGCCTCGAGCAAGACAAGGCTGACCATGGCTGTAGTGGTTGTTTTGCCGTGCGTTCCAGTGACGCATACTCCACGTTTCCGGGACATTAGGTGTCCGAGGTACTCGGGATAGGAAAGTACAGGAATTCCCAGCTTGGTGGCCCGGGCAATTTCTGGATGGTCCTTGGTGTAAGCGGCCGATGCAACTACGAGGTCGCTGCTATCTACGTTTTCAGGGGAAAATGGCAGAACTTCAATACCCGCCTTCTCGAGCACCGCATCGGTAAAAAACCGTTCAGACACATCAGAACCGGTGATTTGGGCGTTTTCCATTTTGGCGCTGATTTGAGCCAAGGCGCTCATGCCGGTACCTTTAACCCCCACAAAATGAATGCGCATGGTCATTTTCATTTCTCCTCGGACGATATTCATAAACTATTATAAATTATAACCACTATGGCCCGACTAGACATCATTTTTTGACGCAGGTATGAACTTTTTATTCCGATGCTTTGTGGCCAGGGTGTTGATCAAATCAGCAATTGCGGTAGTTGAAGTGGGCTTGGCCAGGTTTTCAGCCATTTCCCTGATTTGTTTAAGCCGCAGTGGATTTTGCAGCAACTGTCTTAAAGCTGGAACGGGATTGTTCTTCTGCAAGCGCACCGCAAGACCGTTGTTAAGCAGGAAGTCGCTATTTTGCTCTTCCTGGCCAGGGATTGGAGACAGGATGGCAAAGGGTAGGTGCTTAATCAGGGCTTCGGTTACGGTGAGTCCACCGGGTTTGGAGACCAGCACATCTGCGATCTCCATCAAGGATCCTACTTGATTGGTATATCCCAGTGGGACCAGAGTCTTGTCTGTGGAATGAGCTATTTCCTCAAGACGGTCATATAGCTTTTTGTTATCTCCCGCCACCGCTAAGATTTGCACGTCCCAAGGGGTGTCCATCAAAGCCCCAATCACCTTCTCAACGCTGCCAAACCCCAGGCCGCCACCCATAACCAGAATGATCGGCTTGTCTGGATTGACGCCGAAATCGTTGTACACTGCTGCTCTGTCCACCGACTCCAGGAATCGCGGATTAACCGGGATTCCCAGTGGGAAGATTTTCTTCTGGTTTACCCCGCTCAAGGCTAGGTCATGGACCAGATGTTCTGCAGGCAGCACAAAGGCATCGACAAATCGATGCACCCAGAAGGGATGGACTGCGTAATCCGTTAAGACCGCCATCACCGGTGCCTTAAACTTGCGTCTCCCTTTGAGAATAGAGAGCATCTGAAGTGGAAAGGGATGTGTACAAACCATTATGTCCGGTTTGAATTGTTCCACCAGGCCCTGCAGTCTAAGCGAGAATAGCTGGTTCAATACCTGACTGATATCCGCGAGGCCTTCCCCGGACTCAGCTTTGCGGTAAAGCAACCCGTATAATTGGGGTGTGAACTTAACAGATTCCAAATATGTGCCCACGACAATTTTATGTGCGGCCTTATTGATGTACTGGAGAGTATCAACTATTTTACAGGTCCAGCCTCTTTCTTCCAGGACTCCACCAATTGCTTCGGCTGCCTTGTTGTGTCCTGCGCCAATGGAGACAGTAAAAATCAAGGCTTTCAAATAACTACCCCTCCGCTCACAAAGCTCTATGCATATTCTACCATAAAAAACCCTTTTTGCCGGGGCAATTTAATGATTGCTGTTCGGAGGTCTATACTTACCGTTTGGCAATCTTTTTTTACCTTTGGCGGTAAAAAAACTGTTTTACAGGCTATAATATTGATAAAATTATAAAAATAGGAGCGTTATAACCATTTTTCACATTATGAGACATGGTTATGTGTAGGAAGTGATGCCCGGGAAAGGTTCATAGGATATTGCCGAAATGATATTAATTTCTTTGGAGGTAGCTATGCAGAACAATGAATTGATTCCCGCTTCCACTGGGACCATGAATCTGAAAAGTTATGAAGAAGCCCGCGTCAACTTCAAATGGGAAGAAGTTGAAAAGGAGTTTTCCTGGTATTACACAGGAAAAGTAAACATGGCATATGAATGTATTGATCGCCATGTCGATACCTGGCGCAAAAATAAGGTTGCTCTTTATTACAGTGACCCAAATCGAGATGAGAAGTACACCTTCGCAGAGCTGAAAGAGTTGAGCGACAAGTTCGGAAATGTCCTGCGCAATTTGGGAATAGGCAAGGGAGACAGGGTTTTCATTTTCCTGCCGCGGACACCTGAGTTATATGCCTGCATATTAGGTGCTATCAAGATAGGGGCGATTGTCGGACCTTTATTTGAAGCCTTTATGGAGGATGCGGTAAGGGACCGTTTGCAAGACAGCGAAGCGGTTGTAGTGGTGACAACTCCATCCATGAAGAGCAGGGTTCCCAAAAACGCTCTGCCAGCCTTGGAACACGTGGTTTTGGTCGGAGTTGGGGATGGCCAGCTGGGGGCTGGTGAAATCAGTTACGAAAAGGTTATGGAGGAGGCTTCAAAACGGCTTGAGATCGAATGGGTGGATAGAGAAGATGGGATGATTCTGCATTACACGTCAGGCTCTACCGGCAAACCCAAGGGCGTACTCCATGTACATAATGCGATGATTCAACACCTGCAGACCGCGAAATGGATACTTGATCTGAGGGAAGAGGATGTGTACTGGTGCACCGCAGATCCAGGATGGGTGACTGGGACAGCCTATGGGATTTTCGGCCCTTGGTTAAATGGGGCCTCAAGCGTAATTCGGGGCGGCAGGTTCACGGCAGCAGATTGGTATGGGATTCTGGAGAAATATGGGGTAACTGTTTGGTACAGTGCACCAACCGCCTTTCGCATGCTCATGGGTGCGGGGGACGAACTCGTAACTAAGTTTGACCTTTCGAGCCTGCGTCACATTCTGAGTGTTGGGGAACCTTTGAATCCTGAAGTGGTGAGATGGGGAATGAAAGCATTTAAGCTGAGGATTCACGATAACTGGTGGATGACAGAGACCGGGGGGCAGCTGATTTCCAATTACCGCTGCCTGCCGATTAAGCCCGGTTCCATGGGGAAACCTTTCCCCGGAATTACAGCTGCCATCGTTGATGATTTTGGACGCGAGCTGCCTCCGCTTAGGATGGGGAACCTGGCCATTAAGGCAGGCTGGCCTTCGATGATGCGCCAGATCTGGAAGAACGAGGCCAAGTATAAGGAATATTTCCGGCTTGAGGGCTGGTATATTTCGGGTGACTCCGCCTACATGGACGAAGAAGGCTATTTCTGGTTCCAGGGCCGGGTGGATGATGTGATCAATACTTCTGGGGAACGAGTAGGACCGTTTGAAGTTGAAAGCAAGTTGATTGAGCACCCGGCTGTCGCTGAGGCCGGTGTGATCGGGAAACCGGATCCACTGCGCGGGGAAATTATTAAGGCCTTTATCTCCTTGCGTGAAGGCTACACCTGGTCGGAAGAACTGAAGGAAGATATAGTCAAGTTTGTGAAAACCGGTCTGGCATCTCACGCAGCGCCACGAGAGATAGAGATCAAGGACAAATTACCTAAGACTCGCAGTGGAAAGATTATGCGGCGAGTGCTCAAGGCTTGGGAATTAGGATTACCAACCGGGGACTTGTCCACTCTTGAGGATTAAGCAAATAAAAACGGAGAGCGACTCAACCGCTCCCCGTTTTTTATAGCTTAATGGACAGAAACGCCAAAATTAATGTACGATTAGCACGGAACAGGGTGCGTGGTGAGATACTTTATCACTCACGCTTCCCAACAAGTAACCTTTGATAGCCCCCAGACCCCTGCTTCCGATAATTATCAGATCACAGTTAATGTTCTTGGCTTGTTCGCAGATTGTTTCTGAAGGGTGTCCGATAAACAATTCCGTCTCTACTTTTATGCCCTGCTGAAGATGGTTATCTGCGTGGATCTTAAGTAATTGTCGACCTCTGTTTTCCAGCTCGTCCATAATTTCTTGTGAGATGGGTACTGGGGTCTCGCCGAAAAAGGCTGTGTACTGAGGTGGAACTATTACATGAATCAGCGAGAGTTCTGCATTCATAACCTTGGCCAAATCATGTGCCTTTTGCTCCGCCCTATCGGAATGAGCAGAACCGTCAATTGGGACGAGGATTTTTTTATACACAATGCATTCCCCCATTATCCTTGATATTAAAAATGAAGTACTCTCTTTCCTTTTAATTATACGGCTGTATCGCCGCTGGTACAACTAAATGTGATAATTGGTGCATTTGGGGGGTGAATTTAATGCTGTGGTCTGGGGCGCTGAATGTTATAAAACCGGGGATATTCTCCATTGTCGGGGCGGGGGGGAAGACGTCTTTGCTACATTCCCTGTGCAGGGAATGGAAGGAAGAGGGCAACCCCTTTTTGCTCACCTCCACGACCAAGATGTTTTTAAATCAGGTGGAAGACTTTAATCCGGTTCTTTCCCAAAGGTATGAAACCGGGATAGAAGAGGTGAAAAGAGCTATTACCACACACGGCTTAGCTGCCTGGTTTGAGAAGGTTCGGGCAGATAAAGTTGTGGGGATATCCCCACACTGGGTGGACAGGGCGGTAAGCTCAGGAGCAATCTCCACCGCCTTTGTCGAAGCAGATGGAGCACAGCAGAGGCTGATTAAGGCGCCTGGCCGGCATGAGCCACGGGTCCCGTTAGAAACCACGCTTACCTTGGGAGTACTAAATATAAATGCGATTGGATTACCTTTATCTGAACGGATAGTCCACCGCCTGGAAATAGTAGAGAGTATACTTAATAAAAGGCGAGGGCAAGGTATTGAGGCCAGAGACTTGGCGGTTTTAGCTGGTGCCAAAACCGGAATATTTTCTGGTTGTCCGGGAGAGCTGGTGCTGGTTATAACCGGCGGAACTGAGAAAAACTTCGGGGTCTGGCATGAAATTGTCGGTTACTTGCCCGGCTGCAATGAAGCTGGAATCAGCCGAATTGTTTTGGCCCAAGGGGTTGGCAGTTACATGAAGCCTGTGTTGCAGAGGGGGGTTGCTGATTGATTACTGCGATTATCCTGGCGGCGGGAAGATCCAGCCGAATGAAGACTCCCAAACTATTATTAGATTACCGCGGTCGACCGATCTTGCGCCACGTAGTGGAAACAGTGTTGCACAGCTGCGTGGGCAGAGTTATAGTCGTACTGGGACACGAAGCTGCAGAAATTGAGAAAACCCTTCAGGGACTGCCCCTCTCCATCGTAGTAAACCAAAACTATTCAGAAGGGATGAGTTCATCGCTGCAGGCGGGGCTGGTAGCTCTTGAGGGTGATGAACAAGAGGAACCGGAGGGAATTCTTTTTGTTTTAGGGGATCAGCCTACGGTTAAGCCAACTACGATTGACGATCTGATTTACTGCTTTACCCGGGTGGGCGGAATAATCGCCCCAACTTATAAAGGGATCCGGGGAAATCCTGTGCTTTTTTCTAACGAGTATCTAGCTGAGCTTCGCTCCCTGAGCGGAGATACGGGCGCCCGGCAGGTGATAGCTGCACATCCTGAGGTTCTCACCTGCCTTGAGGTGGGGGACCGAGGTGTTATCCTGGATGTGGACACCTGGACAGATTACTGCGAATTGACTTAAGATTAGTTGTTAGAGGGGGCCACAAGGATGAAGGGTCGCTTGGTCATCGTCAAAGGGGCTGGAGATTTAGCCAGTGGGGTTGCGCACAGGCTCAAGAGCTGCGGCTTTTCTATAATCCTGCTGGAAATGCCACAGCCTACTGTGATCCGTAGAACGGTAGCCTTTGCGGAAGCGGTCTATCAAGGGGAGGTTCAGGTAGAGGGTATTAGCGCCAGGCTGTGCCAGACTCTGACTGAGGCTGGAAAAATCGCGGAAACAGAAAAGGTTGCGGTGATGATCGACCCAGAGTGGGAAGTAATAAAGGCCCTAAAACCAGCAGCAGTGGTGGATGCCATCCTGGCTAAGCGCAATCTTGGCACATCAATCTCGGATGCCCCGGTGGTGATCGGACTTGGACCGGGCTTTAATGCGGGCGTGGATGTCCATGCTGTTGTAGAGACGCAGAGAGGGCATGATCTTGGCAGGGTAATCTATCAAGGCAGGGCTATCTCCAACACTGGAATTCCCTGCGTGGTTGGTGGGTACGGTGCGGAGCGGGTGCTGCGTTCACCTGGAGCGGGAGTATTCACAGGTTGTAGTTCAATCGGAGAAGTGGTTAAAGCAGGGGAAACAGTGGCTGTGGTCGGGGACAGGGCGGTTCAGGCAACTCTGGATGGTGTGCTGCGGGGGCTCTTGCAGAGCGGGCTTGTGGTCGAGGAAGGGTATAAGGTTGGGGATATTGATCCTCGTTGTGTGGTGAAAAACTGTTTTGCGATCTCAGATAAAGCCCGGGCCATTGCTGGCGGGGTGCTTGAAGCATTACTGCATTTGTTGATAGAGGGTGAAGCTTTGTGGACGATGAATTCTGGGAAGCGCTCAAATTAATCTGTTCTGGTTATGCAGCCGCTGCCCTGATCACAGTTACCCGGGTAAAAGGATCAACCCCCAGGAAACCGGGGGCAAAGATGCTTCTGCTGCGGGACGGCCAGAGTTTTGGTACTATCGGAGGGGGCTGTGGGGAAGCGGAGGTACGGCAGGAGGCTCTCTACCTGCTGGATACGCAGAACTCGAGTACTTACTGGGTAAATATGACCAATGACATGGCAGAGGAAGAGGGTATGGTGTGCGGCGGCATGATGGAGGTCTTTATAGATATCATCCGTACAGGTCCGAGCAGGCAGAAGGAGATCCTGGCTTCCTATGTAGAAGAACTGGAGAAGGGCAAGAAGCCGGTCTTGTTTACTGTTGTTAACTCTTCCGACAGTTCCCTGCTCAGCGAAACCTTTTATTTAACCGCCGAAGGAGAAGCGGTTGGGGGGGAGGAACTGGGCTCAATTACTAATGCGGCCCGAACCTGTCAGCAGGGAGTTGGGCTGGGAGGCAAGATCTCTGTGCTAAACCTGGACTGCCCTGATTCAGACCGTTCCCCCGAAGGAAGCCGATGGGTGGAATTACTGGTGGAGCCTGCACCGGCCAAAGTTGACTTGATAGTTTTGGGCGGGGGACATATCGCGCTGCCACTGGCTTTGATGGCTAAAATGTTGGGGTATAAGGTTTCCGTAGTTGATGATCGTCCGGATTTTGCCAATTCCAGACGCTTCCCCGGGGTGGACAAGGTGATTTGCAATGATTTTGGCAAAGCCATTAGTCAGCTGGAATTTGGGTCCAGCACCTTTGTGGTGATTATTACCCGAGGGCACAAGCATGATAAAGTCTGTCTGCGGCAGGTAATCAGTAAGCAGTACGCCTATATTGGCATGATTGGAAGCAGGCGCAGGGTTAAGGCTCTGCTCGAGGAAATGAAACAGGAAGGTACTGCGAGGGGAATACTGGAGAAGGTGCACACTCCGATTGGGCTTGCAATAGGGGCTGAGACCCCGGAAGAAATAGCGATTAGCATTTTGGCAGAAATAATTAAAGTACAACGGGGGGGAAAAGAAAAGGCTACAGTGTAGAAAACAATTTATTCGTAAGTTTAGAATATATTATCGAATTTAGAAATAGGTGATTTTTCACTTGAGTTTGTGCTAAAATAACAATTAACGTATGAGTTCTTAGCTTTGTGGTCAGTGAAAAACATGCAGATAATTATAACTTGTATTTTAAGAGGTGACACACTGTGAAAAAAGTTCATATTACAGAAACCGTACTCCGCGATGCCAACCAATCCCTGATTGCGACCAGGATGTCCTTCGATCAGTTTGCTCCGATCCTGGAAGAATTGGATAAAGCAGGCTATCATTCTCTCGAGTGTTGGGGTGGCGCCACTTTTGACTCCTGCATCCGGTACTTGAATGAAGACCCGTGGGAAAGGCTCAAGAAGATCAAAGATGTGGTCAAAAACACCCCCTTGCAGATGCTGCTTCGGGGTCAAAATATCCTGGGGTATAAGCATTACCCGGATGATGTGGTGAGAAACTTCGTCAAGATGGCTGTCGCTTACGGGATGGATATAATCAGAATCTTCGACGCCCTTAATGACTTGCGCAATATTGAAGTGGCGATGGACGAGACCAAAAAGCAAGGGGCTCATGCCCAGGGCACCATTGTCTATACCGTTAGTCCGATCCATGATGTCAAAAACTTCGAGACCTTGGCCAAGCGGCTTGAGGATATGGGTGCGGACTCAATCTGCATCAAGGATATGGCGGGACTGTTGATGCCTCAGATTGCCTACGATTTAGTTACGGATCTTAAGCAGGCTGTCAAGATTCCGATATACCTGCATTCCCACTGTACAAATGGGTTGGCGGAAATGGCATACTATAAGGCGGTTGAGGCCGGAGTGGATGGGATTGATTGTGCTATCTCCTCTTTCTCCAGCGGTACCTCCCAACCTCCGACCGAAACCCTCCACTTTGCGCTGGAGAATGCCGGATATACCAGCGGACTTGAACCCCGTACGCTCAAGCGGATAAACGACTATTTCAAGCCCATTCGGGAGGAGTTCATCTCTTCAGGAGTGCTCGATCCCAAAGTGTTGACTCCGCAGCCTGAGGCTTTAACCTATCAAATCCCAGGTGGCATGCTGTCCAACATGATATCCCAGCTAAAGGCTCAAAATGCGATCGACAGGCTCGATGAGGTATTAGCGGAAGTTCCCAGGGTCCGAGAGGATTTGGGGTATCCTCCACTTGTAACTCCGACCAGTCAGATTGTGGGAACACAAGCAACAGCAAATGTACTGACAGGAGAGAGGTATAAGGTAGTGCTGCGGGAGGTCATCTCCTATTTCAAAGGGGAATACGGCAAAGTACCGGGTATCCTGAATGAAGAGGTTGCTAAAAAAGCGCTGCGCAAGCAACAACCCCTTACCGTAAGGTATGCTGACACCTTGGAGCCAGCCTTCGAGAAAACCAGGGAGAAGTTGAAAGAGATAACAGACAGGGATGAAGATGTCCTCTCTTACTTACTATTTCCGCAGATTGCGGAAGAGTTCATCAAGAACAAGAAGATGACATCCCAGGCCAGCAAGTAAACAAGAAGATTAAACAAAGACGCCAAAAGGTAGACCGGACGGATATCTTTTGGCGTCTTGTTTTTGGGATTGGCCGAACCCGGTTTTGTCGACCTGCTTGATGTTTGTCAACAATTTCGCTACACTTAGTGTGTTATCTGACACACCCAAACGAGTAAACGAAGACGATAAGATTCAAGTTCGTGAAATCATAGCTTTCAATCGAACTTCGAATATCGAACTTCGAACCTCGAGTACGGGGCAGGAGGTTATGGGATGGCCAAGATACTGGTGGTTGACGATGAAAAGAATATGCGTTGGGCCATTGAAAGGTCTTTGAAACCTTTGGGGTATGAAATCTTTCAGGCTGAGGACGGACAAGTGGGCCTGGAACAGGCGCTGACAATCCGACCCGATCTGGTGCTGTTGGATATGAAAATGCCGGGAATGGACGGAATCTCCTTCTTGTCCGCGCTAAAGCAAAAGGAAGCGGGAATTATTGTAATCATGATCACGGCCCATGGTTCCACCGCAACGGCTGTCGAGGCGATGAAACTCGGGGCCTATGACTACATTAACAAACCCTTTGACATTGAGGAATTAAAATTGGTAATAGCTAAGGCGCTTGAAGTTGGGGATTTGAAGTCAAAGGTTCAAAGGCTAGAAAATGAGATTAGCGATAGGTACAGCTTTCATAATATCATTGGCAAGAGTGAGGCTATGCAGAAAATCTACCATTTGATTGAGCAAGTTGTTGATACCTCAGCCAACATTCTGGTACAAGGAGAGAGTGGTACGGGTAAAGAACTGGTTGCCAGGGCCCTGCATTATGCCGGTGAGCGGAAAAGAGGTCCTTTTATCCAGGTGAATTGCGCTGCCCTGCCGGAAAGCCTATTGGAAAGCGAATTGTTCGGGCATGAAAAGGGAGCTTTCACTGGCGCAGTGGAGCAGCGGCAGGGACGTTTTGAACGAGCAAACGGGGGTACTATTTTCCTGGATGAGATTGGAGAAATAGCCCAGCATGTTCAAGTAAAGCTGCTTAGGGTTTTGCAGGAGCGCTCCTTTGAACGGGTAGGGGGACAGCACACCATCAAAGTGGATGTGAGGGTGATAGCGGCGACCAATCGAGATCTGGCTAAAGAGATGAGAGAGGGCAGGTTTAGAGAGGATCTGTTTTACCGGCTAAATGTTATCCCGTTTAAGATGCCCAGCCTGCGAGAGCGCAAAGAGGACATCCCCTTACTGATCGAACATTTTTTGCACAAGTATGATAAGAAGGGCTTAATCAAATCCATAAGTACAGCGGCAAACAAGGTTCTGGTAGAGTACCCGTGGCCCGGAAATATCCGCGAGCTGGAAAATACGATTGAGCGCTTGGCAATTGTCAGCCCGGGTCCCGTGCTTGAGGTCAAGGACCTGCCGCTGGAATTGGTCAACCCCCAGGGTTCCATGCCGACGGCAAATATCGTCCTGCCTTCTGAGGGGATTAACCTTGAGGAACTGGAAAAGGACTTGCTTGAGCAGGCGCTGCACCTGGCCCAAGGTAATAAAACGCGAGCGGCAAAACTCCTGGGTTTGACACGCCATACCTTGTTGTACAGACTGGAAAAATTCGGCTTAAAGTAGCAGGGCGGAAGCGGACCTTCGATAGGCATGGCATGGAATTTGCTTTGTTTGCAGAACAGGTTAGCAAACAGAGGAGGGAAATATATGCCAAGTCACGGTTCGCATCCCAACAATTCCAAGGGTCATGGCTTGATGATGCTGTTATGCTGTGTCATTGCAGTCGGTGCTGTCGCCTATTACTTTTTCTCGGGAAGAAGCGGCTCCGGATCCCCAGCAATTCTTTTAATGGTGCTGCTCTGCCCATTGATGCATTTTTTTATGATGGGTTCCCACGGGCACAAGCAGGACCAGGAAGAGTGTAAGCATGAACAGGAAAAAATCCCTGTAGATAATAAGTGATGTTTGGGATTTGTGTTTGTATAACCCTGCTGCCTTGTGCTGCAGGGTTATGCTGTGTGTCTTATCCTACATAATCTGTAGCATTTGCCTGAATTTTTTCCGGTTCTCAAATAATTTTTTGCAGATTCAGGCCTGGCATGGATTTTGCAAAAATGGCTATAGTGTTTAATATTTAAGCAACTTAATTTTTTCTGCAGGAGAGGAGACGTACACATGGAAGAAGAGAATAGGGCGGCTAAGCGAGACAAGTTTGCTCAACCGCAGCAGGGCAAAAACAAGCAAAAGATAATCGTCAGCGTGGTTGTGGTGGCTTTATTAGGGTATTTTGCCTGGAGTTTCTTTGGCCCGGAGAAAGACCCTAATGCCACGAATGGCAAAGGCGGCACATGGTCTATTGGGGATAAATTTGCTTATGGCGACAAGGAAGTTCAGCAAACACCGGTAAAGAATCTGGTTGAAAACGGTAGGATCAAGATTTCTAAACAAGATGTTCTGAACAACAAGATTATCTACACTGAGTATGCAAAAGGAGACAAGGTTGTCCCGTTAACGGCCTACATCAATCTTAAAGGCCGGGTCATAGTAGCGATCAGCATGTGCGAACCCTGTAAGAGCAAGCGTTTTAGGATAGCAGTCGACCAGCTGGTTTGCAACACCTGTGGCACCAGGTGGAAGTTGACCAATCTGGAAGGGATTTCTGGGGCCCCGGAATGCTTCAAATATCCACCTGATGAATTGCGCTACGAACAAGATGGGGATTTTATCACCCTGGATGAGAATACGATTGCAAACTGGCAGCCAAGAGTATAACTGAGTTATGCAAAAGGAGGTGGGCAAATGAAGTGCCCAGTGTGCGGCAAGCACGAAAGTGTGGGAAAACTGTTTGACGTCATGCGCAGCAGTGGGGTTATTACCTCCTACTTTTGCTGCCATTGTTTTGTTGAATTTCGCTCACAAGGTGATAAAGTATTGAATATGGGCAGAATCAAGGAAAACGGCAATCTCAAAAAGATTTGTTAGGTATTTGATGCGGGTTCTGTATTTCGAGTGTATAGTATGGTTAAACCAAGGGTGAGGTTGTTAATGGATTCCGAGAGGGAGGTTCTGTTGGATAAGCTTAAACGTTCCTTCATAAACAAATATTTCGAAATAGGACCAATTGCCCTCGCGTTGATTACTATCACCTGGTTGCATTTTCGTTGGATGTCCGCGCCCGATGTCTACCATGCCTTCCTGCAGTTTCTTTACTACCTGCCCGTGATTTATGCTGCGGTAAGATACGGCATAAAGGGTGCTGTGCTTGCTGGTCTGGCAGCAAGTTCCGCCTTTGCGGTTCACATGTTGTATGCCTGCAGTGTGGATGAACTGGTATATCAATTTATTCAGGTAGTGCTCATAAACTTCATTGGCTGGGTAACCGGTGTGATTTCCCAAAGCGAGAAAAAGGTAGCTCAGAGATACTTTGATTTAAGCCGTAAGCAGGAAACTCTGATTCAGGAATTGGAGCAAAGCAACGCAGCAGTTGCTCAAGCAAATGAGGAACTCGAGCGTGAAATCGCGGAAAGAAAAACCCTAGAGGATTGGGTCCACCGCAACGAGAGATTGAATTCCATGGGACGTCTGGCTGCGGGTGTGGCTCACGAGATGCGCAATCCGATAGGCATTATCAGAGCGACGATGCAGGTTTTGGCAGAGGAACAACAGAATAATCCAGCGGTCGGAGAATGCACCGATGTGATTATTGAGGAATGCGACCGGATGAACTCCGTAGTAGGTGAGTTTCTTAAGTTTGCCCGACCTGCCGAGCCCAAGTTTGAGAAGGTTGAGATCTCAAGCCTAATCGAAGAAGTGATGTTGTTTACGGAGAAATATATCTCGCGCCAGGGTATTCAGGTCGTCAAAGATATTCCACCAGACCTGTCCGCAGTATGGGTGGACGAAGGCCAGATAAAACAAGTCTTTGTAAACTTGATCATAAATGCGGTGGATGCCATGCCAAACGGTGGAGTTCTGGAAATAAAGGCTAGACAAAATGATTCTGCCCAAGAAATCTCTGTAAAAGATTCGGGCGAGGGAATTTCGGAATCGCTGCTAACGCAAATATTTGAGCCTTTCTTTTCTACAAAACCGAAGGGAACAGGTCTGGGACTATCCAGCGTTTATAGCATTTTGGAAAACCACCATGGACGAATTGAAGTTCACAGTAAACCAGGTGAAGGTACTGAATTTGTGATCTCGCTTAGGTTGGACGAATTGGGTGGGGACTAAAATAGCGAGTGCCCTACGAGATCCGGTCTCAGCAACAAATATGCAGCAAGCAAGATGAGTATTATACCAAGGATTGGACTAAAGTTTCGTTTGCACTTGAACGAACTCAATCTGGATCTAAAACCAGGAATAAAGGTTAATGCCAAGAAGACACTATGGCCAATACCAAAGGCACCAAGTGCCAAAATACCGAACAAAACCTTACCGCTGGCAAGGGTGTAGGCGGCTATTGCTGTTACAGCGGGAAGTGTGCAGGGAGATGGCGCCAGGCCAAAGGTGACTCCAGATATTAATGGATTGACCCACTGCACATTTAGCAAGTTTTTCGGCAAAAACCTATGCCGTGCAACGTAGAAACCAGAAAGATTAATTGGCTTAATGTGCAATATGGAAAGACCTAAAATCAAATATAATAGTCCGAGAATACTGCTCCAGGTCCTGCCTGATATACCTAAGGCACGTCCTGTTAGAGCTGAAAGCAGTCCTACCACTACCAGAGCAAGTATAAATCCGCTAATAAATTGCAGCACTTTACGTGCCCCTTGGTATTGGTTGTTACCGAGAAGCAAGGGAACCATGGCAAACATACACGGATTAAATGATGCAAAAAAACTAAATACCAGGATGCTGACCAATAGCTGCCAAGAGCCGTTTGCCAATTGATCTGAAAGCCCATTCATAAATGAGTGGATCACAATGCACGTCCCACTCGCATATAAAAGAATACTATGCGCTTTGGGACGGGGTTATTACCCTTTCATGGACTAATAAAATCGGGCTAGGATGTTGGAGAGAATACCAGGGACACGACTAGATCACTAGATAAAAAGTAAGGCGGCTCAATTCTAAACTTGAACGACCTTACTTTTTAGCACGCATTTTTAATGGGTATTTCACTGATTTGAAACTACAGCCACCTTATGATATCACCGTACTCACTCAAAATAAAGAGATATTGATAGTTTTCTTCCGCCAAAAGTTTATAATTATGGGATCAATGATCCTTGTGTCAAATGACACGAAACTGTATCTTTTCCAACGTGCTTCTTGCAAAAATGGTATATTCGATGGGAAGACACTTTGGCATAAAAGTTGCAAGTTGTCTTATGAACAGAAACATGGTTAGGTGGAAGGTGCGGATCTCATGGGTAAAAAGTTCTTTACAGGGATTTGTATAGTCCTGGTAGTTCTCATCTTGTCCATCTTTGGCTGGAGCTACATTCACCTGAGCAAGGCAGAAGATACCGCAACAGGGCTTGCAGCTGACCCCAGTGCATTTACAAAAACGGATTCACAAGGACCTGTAGCGATTTCAGTACAATGGTTAAACCCCGAAGATCTAAATGCAGATTCCCTGCAGTTAAACCTGTCTATGAATACACATTCAGTAAACCTCGATGAGTTTGATGTTGCAAAGAATTCAGAGGTGTATATTGATAACCAGATAATAACTTCGGGTTTGGAAGTTGAAAAACAGGGTTCTGGGCACCATGTCAGCACGCTGCTAAAAGTACCGGTGAAAAAATCGGGAATCGTTATTAATATGAAGCAGGCAAAAACGATTAAGCTGGTCGTTAAAGACCTGGGCAACATTCCACAACGAGTCCTGGTCTGGAATGTTAACTAAAATAATTTGGCGTGAGCAAAACAGGAAAGTGAGGAAAACACCGGTGAGAAAGATTATTTTAAAGTTTTTGGCAGTACTGTCCCTGAGTTTATTATTTGCCCCCAGTTTACCGAATGTAGTCTTGGCGGCGGATAATACTGCAGCTTTTAAAGCAAGCAATTTTAAAGTGGACGTGAAACCTGAATATGATGATCCTAGAACTTTGGTCATTTATTCTACCGACCTATATGCAGTAGGTAATGAAACAGTAAAAAAGGGCACAGCCGTAACCTTCATAATTCCCAAAGATGCGCAAATCGGGATGGCCTGTGAGGTAAACGCTCAGGGTGGACACGATTGCCAACCATATTCCTCGAAGGACCTTGGGGACGGAAGAGTAGAACTAAGTTGGAAGGCAAGCAAAGATATCGCTGCGGGGCAAAAATATCCTGTCTTTCTGGAATTTTACTATGACACCAAAGCAGTAGCTCCAAATAAATCCTTTGCTTACAATTTCTATCCAACCTTTAACACGGACAGCCTTGCTCTTTCCTTTACTCAACCAAAGTCGGCATCGGGCTTCCAATTGGATCCACCGGCTTCCGGCACAAGTCAGGATCAGGATGGTTTGACCAACTATGTCGAAAGCTTCACTAATAAAGCCCCTAAAGACACGGTTACGATAAAGGTCAGTTATACCAAGGGAGATAATAAACCCACCTTTGACAAACCTCAAGTGGGCGGGCAGCAAACCAATGCCACCCCTAAATCAAGTTCTGGTGACAGTTGGTATAAGAATCCTTCAGTCTTAATTCCATTAATACTATTTCTTGTGGCAATGGCTGTCTTAATTATTTACGCTGTAAGAAATCCGAAACAGCCAGATAAAGCCGCGACTAACTATAGCCCGGTGAAAGCTTCCAAGAATAAACCGACTCCAACCAAGTCCAGTGGAGAGGAAAGAAGAAAACTTCGTCAGGCTTTGCTGGATGGCAGGATTAGCGAAGAAACCTACAAGGAAATGGTCGCGGACTTGGACGATTAAATAGTCCAAAGTAAAGGGGAAAGTCATATGTCAAACAACCTTGAAGAGAAAAAGGCCAGGCTTGAGGCCGAGCATCTTAGAAGACAAAAGCGCAAAAAGCTTGTGCTGGGCTCCCTCTTTGGTCTGATGGTTGTTGTAATTGCAGCTACTATTCTAATGAGTCAGGAGGCAGTGCCATTTCTAGACGACAAATATAATATCGGGCAAAACGTCGATTACTCTGGTAAAAACGTTTCCATGACTACGGTCAAAGCGGAGGTTGGGGAAGGAAAAGTTAAACTTCCCCTGGCTGAGCTAAAAAAGGGTGGGATCATTTGGGCTCAATATGACCCCAACAAAGATATTGGTAACGGACAAAAGGGTTTGCCTGTTATGGGGTTCATCACCCCGGCAGGCAGGCTCCTGGTGACGGTTAGCTTCTGTGAACCATGTTACTCCCGCACTTTCCATATTGTCGATAATAAATTAGTCTGTGACACTTGTGGAACTCAGTGGGCTTTGGGGGATCTAACCGGACTGAACGGCGGATGTGTAAAATACCCCCCAGCTCAGCTCAAATACACGGTTGACAAGCAAACCAATCAAGTTGTAATTAATGAAACAGATTTGAAAAACTGGCATCCCCGGGACTATGACCCATCAACTACAATGGGAGCAGCTAAAAACTAACAGGGTTTCTCATTTGGACTAAGTGGAAAGAGGGATTGGTAAATGAGCAAGAAGAAAAAGCAAATGAAGCGAACCGCAGATAACCGGAAATTCATTTTTTGGGCTGTAGGCATTGTCGCGCTTATCGCCATAGTATTTACCGTAAAAGGCATTTACGGCAGCCGCCCTGGAGGATCCCCTGGAGGATCACCCCAAACCCCGGCAGTTGCCCAACTAGAGGGCAATGTGCAGGTGCTCTATATGAAAGTCAGCGCCGCAGGGTACAGCCCTAACTATCTGGCTGTTAAGCAGGGGGTCCCGGTAAAGATCATTACAGACTCCACCCAGGATGCCGGTTGTGTCAGAGGGTTTGTGGCGCCGGATCTTGGAATCAACCAAGCTTTAAACGTCGGCAAGGATGAAATAAACTTCACCCCAACCAAGTCAGGGCAAATCGCTTTCACCTGTCAAATGCGTATGTCAACCGGAACCATTGAAGTCAGCTGATCTGAGGGGAAAAGTTCAAAAAACCTTCATAGTTTGATCATGGCCTGTACACAAATAGGTCTTAAAATTATAGATAGTTAAGTTTTTCACTTTCACCCTCCTTTTTACTAAGACCGTTGGCAGACGGTCTATTTTTTTGCACTAATTGTTTGGTATTTGACATTATAAATACGGAAGGAACAACGGTCCTACTCGTCGAACAAAATGCATATACGCCCCTGCCTGTGTCCGCTTTTGTATACGTATTATCTAATTAACTTCCAGGAGCCCTACTGGTCTTACCTTTGGGATGGGCCTTCTTTTCGGAAACTGAAGTTTTTAGATTATACCGCTGATGGCGGTAATGCCCGTAGAAGAGTATACTTATGTTAATGAGTGATTGGAGGTAGTTGCTTTGGGAGATAAAAGTCCAAAGAAAAAGGAAAAGAAAAAGAAAAAGGCTGAAAAAAAGGTTAGTGCTCCAATATCTTCTCCGATAATGCCGGCGAACAAGCCCCCAAAATCATATTGATGTTGAGAAATTGTCTTGAAGAATCCTACTATTGCATTGATTGAGTTTTAATTACTAAAAGGCCCAGCTTTCTAAGCTGGACTTTTTACTATAGGTTTTGAAATGGAAAAACGGAAGATGAAGAAAAGAAAGCCGAGGAACAGATCCTGGCTCCATTTACGCTTGGCCACCTTCCCATTATCCCTGCCCAGTTAACACATTCCTACCCCCGCTTGTACCCACCAGGGTAAAGTCTAATCGGACAGGGTTGTAGGGATATGAAACAGATGACATTTTAGTTAAAAAAGAGACCACTTTTCAATGGTCATCTAATTGTTCTTGCCTGTTAATTTTAATGTTTGATTAATAAGAAAGCCTGATCTTTTCCAATCCAAATTGTTCTGCATACCTATTATACAGAAGCAGGCTATATCTAGCCTCTTGTTGTGCCATTGGCTTGATGTCAATTAGAAACTGTTTCTTAGCACTTGTGGATAGTCTACCAAAGTCGTACCACGTATATTTCTTTTTCATTTCCACCTCATAGGTACATGGTACCACTTATTATGTATTCTGTCAGATTAATTTTTCGGCTATTTGTACTGCTCTACAGTTTTGTACCGTTAATGGCTGGGATTGACACATTCCGGTTTCGTTTCATATGCTGGAGATTACTAGGTTTAGAAAATCGGGGCTCGAAGGCTGAAGGGCGCTCTTTTAGGATAAGTTTACCCCCTGCCTTATGGTCAGAGACTTTTACTAGTTTTCCCACCCTAACTATCGCCCTATTGCACTTGCACAAAAATTGGCTTAAAATAGAAATTGTGTGAGAAACTTGGAAAAGGAAGGAAAGACAAAGTGCAAGACTCATCACTGGAGATGATAGACGATCTACGTCAGAAAATGTACAGAGTAGCCCAAGGCAGACAACTTACCGATCCTAAAGTAATTGCAATTAGTAAGATGTTGGACTGTCTATTGAACCAGTATTTCTACCTTGGGGAATCGTGAAGAAGAGTCGCGAGTAGCTTAAACAATAACCAAGCCCCAACCTAGTGGCTAGGGGCCTATTATTATTCTCTCTATGTCAGTATTTCACCGCTTCCGACTTAACACCTTTCTTTTCGGCGGCAGCCTTTATCGATCTTCATTGGTATTGCCTAGCAGCAGCCGAGCTTGGGGGCTTTTTGTTAACCCCTTAATATTTTCAGACAATTTCGTTTCAAAAAAAAGGAACTCAAATAGTTATGTAGAAAAAGCATATAAACAACACGAAAAGGCAAACCCGGTGAAAGCCGGGGACGCAAAGCTATGGATCTAAAGCCAAGTGCCAAGATCGCCAGGCTGCCGAAGGAGGAAACAAGGTTTAAACTACCTCTCTCTAGGCAGGGGTAGTTTTTTTCATTATAGGTTATTGGAAAGGAGCAGCTGCTTTGGGGTATCGTAAGTTTTTCGCGTCAATCTGTAATGAAAGAGGAAAAACCCTCCTGATTCGAGTTTGGGCTTCAAGCGAAATGGAAGCCAGAAACCTTGTAAGCGAGCAGTATCCTACAGTAGATATTATTAAAGTTTCAGTCCCTAATCTGTTTTTTAGAACTCGACTGCAGGAGGAAAGCCCCCAGCCTTAAATTAGCTTGGGGGCTTTTTGCTACCACCATTTACTTCTTAATTTGATGTGTAGTTTTTGTGGACTTTTGGGCTTGTTTTCCAGGATGGTGTTTTGCGCGTTTACTGAACCGTGATCTTTTCCTATTGCATCAATAGCAGGATCTTTTCGGATTAATGAAATTTGAACTATTGGATTAACCCCGCCGGACTTGAAACTGGAGGGGTTAAATTTTTTGAACTACCTGTACTATGGGTATTCTGTGATTGCAAGCGTAAGAGAACGCATTCCTGATTTGGTGTTGTTAAATGTCAAACTAAAAGTGAAAGAGCTTTCCAACCTTATAAGGACGCATCATTTCATTGTCTTCGTGGTCAAGAATATGGCAGTGCCAAACATAACCGGGACCTTTTGTAGGATTAAAGGGGTAATAGTTTAATCCGGGAATGGTTAGCAACGGAGCCTCCTGCGGGGCGAAGCGAACCCTGATGGTGGTCACTTCTCCTGGGTTAGCCCTTATTGTATCCTTCCATCCCTTTTCGTTTGCTGGTGGATTCACCGGGCCCTCCAGCAGATAGGGCTTAACCGGCAGAACCCTAGTCGGATGGTCAAGAGGTGGCCTGCCGTTGAGCGCAATCCAATCGTTTGTATACTTAGTTGCTAACAAAGCTTGACGACTTACCAAACGGAATTGAACTAGGTGCAGGTGAATTGGGTGGGTGTCCATAGTCAGGTTTACAAGTTCCCAATCTTCGGTCGAACCAACAATGGGAAGTTCGGAGATTGGAGCGCTAAAGGGTTGACCGTCCAGCAGCACTTCTAACGGGCCATTAGGACCCTCTGCTTCAAACAATACCAGTGTCCTCTTTTTAGCGTTGCGCTCTAATGGTATAATAAAATTTAGCCTGCGCGGGAGCTTGGATGGCATAACTACCGGTCTATCGAGAACGGTAAACTGCATAATCTGACCTGTCGTGTCAGGATCAGGTGCGTCTCCATCGGGGAAGGGAGCATTGGCGACGTTTTCCCATACTATTTTTGAATCTGGGGACAACTCCGAAAAATCTACAAGTATGTCTGCCCTCTCGCCAGGGGCCAGGAGCAACGATACTAATTGAACGGCCTTAGGTAGGTAACCCCCGTCACTGCCAATTTGAACAAAGGGCATCTGATTGGAAAACTGCAGCTTATAAAACCTGGCGTTAGAGCCATTTAGAACCCTAAAACGGTATTGCCTGGGCTCCACGTCCAGGTTGGGCCAAACCTTACCGTTAACCATGATGGTGTCACCGAAAAACTCCGGAACCCAGTACGGATGAATATCTGGTGGGTTTATACCTTCGCTGGGAAAAGCAAATGACCCATCATCACTGAAGGACCTGTCTTGTATGGCGATGGGAATCTCAAACTTACCATTGGGAAGAATTGATTGGGAATGGTCAAGACGATTATGGGGATCCCGTAATAAGTAAAAACCTGCCAAGCCCATTATTACGTTTAAACGGGTAATGCCAAGGGCATGGTCGTGGTACCACAGTGTAGTAGGTTCTTGGGTATTAAAGTAGTGGTAACGTGACTTGACAAAAGTTGGTCCCTTTAGAGCCTGGCCGGCTGTAAACCACGCCTCCGGATGACCGTCAGAGTCCGATTGAGTTTCTCCTCCGTGCAGGTGTGGAACTATTGGAACCGGGCTTTGCGCAAGGGGGAAACCCGGAGGGAATGGGGGAAACGGGGACATGGGCATTCCCATGTTATTTGGGTCGGCCCAATGAATGGTTGGGTCTACCGGTAGCGGATGAGGGCTGGTAAGATTGTTTACCCACTGAACGTTAACGGGAATTCCTCTTGTAGCCTCAAACGTAGCACCGGGAGTAAAATGAAAATCCGGAATAATTTCCCCGGTTTGAGGATTCCTGACTTCTCCACCGTAACCCCACACCGTTGTCTCAGGAAAACCGGGTGGCAGAATTTGTTGTGAGAATTCGCTGACTGTAATAGTATAGTTATGGCTCTCAACTTTTTCGGTTTCCACGCATTTTACTACAGTAGGTTCATACACAGGGGGGACAACCAACTGGTTAATATACTTCGGAATGGACTTTGGGTCAAGTGGGGTTGCCATGTAATCACTCCTCTGGAACAATTGCTGTGGTATGTTAGGTTATGCTGTAGGGGTTAGTTTGAGTGCCTGGAAACGGTTGCCCTGGGCCATTAAAAACATATATATCAACGGTTTTTGGTTAAATTAGGCCAAAGTTATGTATTGTTTGCCTATAAACTATCCCTATGCAGCCTCTGCATAAAACAAAAACACCGCAAACCCTTGCGGTGCCTAGCTTTCTTATGGAGCCGATGGTCGGAATCGAATCATCCGCCTCAATTGCTATTCTCCCTTATTAACTCGCCAGCGATCTCTGTGAAGGGTGCCTCGGGCGCGGTGGGGAGCACAATGGAAATTCTGGTGCCGATATCTCGCCTGCTTAGAACCTCCATGTGCCCGCCATGCCGCTCCGTGATCCACTTCGCAATGGATAAACCCAACCCTGCTCCGCCAGTGGCTCTGGCGCGGGATTCGTCAACGCGGAAGAACCGGTCAAAAACCTTGGAAACTGCCTCGGGCGCAATACCAATGCCTTCATCTTGTACGGTCAGGCGAGCATAGCCGTCTGCACCGGAAACAGAAATGGTGATCCGTTTACCCGAGGGTGTATATTTCATAGCATTGTCAATCAGTATCCGCGTTGCCTGTTTGAAAAGGCTTTTATCAGCGTTGATGAAAACGGAGGCAACACACGAATCGTATTCGTGCCCTCCGTCGATCATCTGCGTTTCCCGAAGCACTTCATTGGCAAGGGCTGACAGTTCAAAACGCTCTACTTGAAGAGGCATGGTGTTGTTGTCGCCCCGTGCTAGAAACAAAAGCTGTTCCACCAACCCCTTCATATTCGCTGTTTCATCCTTGATGGCATCAATGGATTCCTGTAACGTCTTTTCATCCTTTTTCCCCCAACGATCCAGCAGATTTGCATACCCCTGAATAACGGAAATCGGTGTCCTTAGCTCATGGGACGCATCCGACACAAAGCGCACCTGGGAACGGTAGGATTCGTTGATACGGTCCAGCATCCCGTTAATGGCTGAGGCGAGGCTCTTCAGTTCGCTTTGCGTTTCGCCCACTGAAATTCTCGTCGTATCCAGCCTTGTCGCATTGATGTTATCTAACTTGCCTGCTAGAACTTTTAGCTGTTCCGGTGCAAATACCACTTCGGTACTAAGGTTTTGCGCAGTTTCAGCCAATTCTTGAATGGGCCGGAGGGTTTTGCGGATCATTCTTGCGCCTGAGGAAATGCTGCTCAACAGTGCTAAAAGCTCTAGAATCAATACTATGGCAAACATCCCTACAAATATCTGAAGGGTCTTTTGAGGACGGTAGGAAATACGAAAAGAACCATTTTCGACTGTCACATTGTAGGTAACATCCTGTAATAGTTCCCAAGTGGTCAAGCGTTCCGAATCTGGCAGGTCAATACTCCTGACACCTGACGCAGTATATTTAGAAAGGGGGGTCTGCAAGTTCTTGGGGATTTGGAATCCTTTCGCTTCTCCCGTTTGTATAGAAATACTGAGTCCGGTGAGCGCAAGCCAGTTTTCCGCATCCGGGGTAGGCAGTCCAGTTTGATTTAGCATTTCGGCCGCCACCGCCACGGTCTGTTCCGCGCGTACAATCAGTCCTGACGCGGACACCAGGAACAGAATCATGTCGAGGACTAAAAAAAGGCCCAGCATACGAAAAAATAGTTTAATATTAAGCTTCCACACAATTGAAAACCGTATTCTATTGCCAATACCGTTGGGAGGACTGTTTGACCTCTCACTTTTCATCTTTAATCACATATCCTACTCCCCTGACGGTGTGAATCAGTTTAATATTGAACACTTCGTCAATTTTTCCACGGAGAAAACGCACGTAGACATCCACGGCGTTGGTTTCTCCCGAAAAATCAAAGCCCCATACATTCTCGAGCAGCGCTTCCCGGGAAATGACCATGCCCTTATTCTTTAGCAGAAAGTGAAGAAGGTCAAATTCACGTTTTGTCAGATCAATAGGCTTACCCGCTACAGTAACCGTACGGCGGCCCGTGTCCAGCAGCAGACTAGAGGCGGACAACACCCCCGCGTCTTCCGGCATAGTTTTTCTGAGGGCGGTGCGGATACGTGCGAGAAGCTCCTCAATGGCAAAGGGTTTGGTAATGTAATCGCTCGCTCCGCTGTCAAGTCCGAAAACCTTATCCATCACGCTGTCTCGTGCCGTCAGCATAATGATGGGAACGGAGGAAGTTCTGCGAATTCTACGCAGAACTTCCATACCGCTCAACTGAGGGAGCATAACATCCAGTAAAATCAGGTCGAACTCGCCGGTCTCGGCGAGTTCGAGGCCTGTTCTGCCATCAAAGGCCTTTGTTGTGGTATACCCTTCATAGCCAAGCTCAAGTTCGACAAATCGGGCAATCTTTTCCTCATCCTCAATAATCAGTATTTTCGAGCTCATCGAAAGTCCCACCATTTCAAAAGTTGTTAAATATTTATGGACTTTTTGAGGTTTTCAGCGGCGTCCGCTGCGCTATTCATCGCGTCATTGACAGTGTTCGTACTAAAATCAGGTCCGATAAAACGATAACGCAAACCAAAGAACAGCCCGATAACCACGAGTGGAAGGGTAACCCAAAAAGCGAAGATAAGCAGCAAGGCAAGGACCGTGATAGGAAAAGATGCCTTGATTTCTCCGCCTTTTAGTACTTCAAAGGAATTTTTATTACCCTTGCGGATCATCTTCAAGCAAAATCCCCCGATTTCTTTCAGGAAAGTGATAAAGGGTTTCCCCTTGTGGCAGTTATGATTGTGCTTTTCCCGGTAATCTTCTTTTTCTTTATATGATTCTGCGTTTTTGTCTATAATTTTTTCGCTGCTGTAATAACCGCCTCCGGTCGGTGCGTGTACCTTTCCCTGTCTCTCCAAATAAATAATAGCTTCCAATAAATCGCCGTTCGATGCATCTAGGGCAGCCTTGGCCTCTTCGTAGCTTACATTGGCCATTGCACATAGTTTTTCTACATTTTCTATGGTTGTCATGAAAATTCCTCCTTGTTTTTTGTTAGAATTCGCTTTGCGTAAAAGTCCTGATTGAAGTCTTTGTGACTCAATTTACCATGTATAAATTCTAACCCAAAAAACTTCAAGGAAAGTTTGATTAAAATTAAAATTAGATTAAAAAACTAGCAACCGTTATCTCAAAGCAACCTTGACCCAATGTGTTAATACCTTTTCCAGAAGCAAGAAATCTTTGGGGCTTGTGAGCCGATTTCACGCCCTAAAAATCCGCCGTGGCCACAACAAAGCAGTAACGGCTGTTTGTCGTTCCCTTCTGACTGCTATCTATCACATGCTTTCAAAGGGGGAGGCATAAATTGGCCTAAAAGGTCCGACCTTTCAAATTGATCAAAAAAGACCTTTACTTTATACGAGTCTAAATATTTTGCCACTCTCTCTACATAGTTTCGGTCTTCGCCGGCGAAAGACAAAGCAACATCATATTTGTAATCTACAATTTGCGCCTCCTTTAAGGCTAATTCATAATTCTTTTGAATTTCATATTGTATAAGTTGATAATAAAACTCCAATCCCTTCCCCATAAACCACTCCGTAACATCAAAGTATTCAGCCAGCTCAAAACTTGTCTGGTGGCCGGCATTGATTGCGTCATATAAATCTTCCCACGGAACAAGAAAATCGAAGGCCCAGCGCATTGCCTTGAGCTCGTCCTGATTCTTCATGATCCTTAAATTGCTTGATGTATGCACGGTCAAAATGCTTGTCCTGGGCTCAGAGAAGTAATGCCCAATCTCATGAGCCAGCATGCACTTATGCAAACGCCTGGAATTCTCAAGATGCTTCCCTAAAACAATTACCGGGCCAATCTGGCTATCGCACATATAAAGCCCATGAATATCTTCCGGAAACACCGAAAAATCCTCGTACTTCAAATCAATTTTCTCTTTACCAATAATCTCTAGCAACTTGTCCATTTCTTCACACCATTGTCATTTAATGGGGATATATGTCGAAACCCTATATAAACGTGAAAACTACTATCCCATGCAGGGTAGTAGTTTTTTACTTTCCTTTTCGCTTTTCAACTTCTTCTAAGATGTTCTTGCGGAGGTTCTTTGCAAAGGTTAGGAATTCGGGGGAAGGCTTCTTTCCGTATTCTGATTCCATATTAGCAGCTAGGGACGACATAAAAATGTCGTCATCGTCTTTTTGTTGAGGGGGTTCGGGTTGTGTTAGTGGCGGGGGTTGATTTGAAGGTTCTTCTGCAAGCGCGATTTCAATTAAATCTTGAATAGGTAGTTGAAGCCCCTTAGCCAACTTCTTAACAGTTTCAACGGTTGGCGACACGGGCTTGCCTGTTCTGGCGTCCTTCTCTTTCTCTAAGCTATCAACATAAGAATGGCTCAAATCGCATAAATCGGCAAACTCTCGAAGGGACAACCTTCTTTTTTTTCGCTCTTTTTGAATAAAAGAACCTAGCGTTTCCATAATCAATCAGCTCCACCTCTAGGTTAGCACAAATGTATTATATACTATACAGATTTATATCGAAGCACTGTACGACATACTTGACACTGGGAATTTGCGTATGGTATCCTGTACACGTAAGGCAAGCAGAACGGAAAAGGAGGTGAGATAGATGCAAAACAAGATTGCTTTTTTCAGAAAACAAAAGGGGCTTACTCAGGAAAAGTTGGCTGAAATCGTTGGAATCACCCGGCCGTACTTGTCGGAGATTGAGAACGGCAACTATGCTCCTGGAGGTCCCTTGATTTTGAAGATTGCCAAGTCTTTAGGGGTGAGCGTGGAGGATATTTTCTCTGACGATAATCGACCCAAAGCTGGTTAGAAAGGAGGTGATAACCATGCCACAAAGACCAATCAACCCAAAGGTACTAGAAGTCAGGCTAGACAAATTCGTTGAGCTGCTTTCGGTAGAAATCGAGAAGATGGCAGTCAAGAAACTTGCCTATACTGCAGCGGAGGCTGCTCAAGTTCTCGGAGTCAGTGGAGTGCCTCATCTACGACCTAATCCGAAAGAAAGAACTCGAAGTCGTCAAGCTTGGCCTACTTTTTGTCTTAAAATGAAACTCGTGTGAGAAATATGGAAAGGGGGGGCGGAAAAAGTGCAATGCACGGTGCTGAAGATGGTTGAATATCTCCGTCAAGAACTGTATAAAGCAGTTCAAGGCAGAAGTCTTACTGACCCTGAGGTGATTGAAGTTAGTCAAGAGCTTGACCATTTATTAAACCAGTATCATTGCCTATCAACCCGAGGACCAAAGACGTCTGATGCCTATATATGACAACAAAAGGCACCGCAAACCCTTGCGGTGTCTAACTTTCTGTGGAGCCGATGGGAGAAACCCTCGGCCAGAAAAAAATAATTATTCCTTGCCGAGGGTTCTTGTTACTGAGCAGAAATTGCAAACACAAAATTTTAGGGGGCATTTATCGTCGCTGTAGTTAACTTATTTATTAGTATGGGGGCCTCAAACAGTGATCGTGGTCTCCTATGTTCCGGAGTAAGCAAATATTGACTCCGTTTTCCTCAGCCCATTCAAATGTAAATCTGATACTCATATTAACGCTGGCTTCCCAAATACGGTCAGTTCCTTGTATCCGCTTTACCCTCAGGGATGGATTCTGCCAATCATCTTCAAATTGGTAGAGCTTGTCCTCTACGAGAGCCTGAATATTATGGGGGAGCTTTTTAAAAGCCCGGTCAAATCGAGCCGTTGTTCTTATCTCCATCTCCGGCCTTGAGTCCTTTCATAAGCTCCGAAACCGAACCATAACGCTTAATGTTTCCGGATTCGATGTCGGCCTGTGCCTCACGTTCGGCGGCTTGCCATTCTTCGGTCCAGAACCATTTTTGGTCGGCGGGCACAAGTGTTTTTGGTTCCAACACAATTTTTCCGTCCTCCACGGACACGTCTAAAATGTCACCTTCATTTAGGCGAAGTTCTTTGCGCAAATCTGCACCTAATGTAATTATGGAACGCTGCTTGATTTGTACTATTCCAAAGTTTTTCTTCTCGTTTACTTGTGGCATTTCTTAATCATTCCTCAATTCGCGCTTCTTGTCGCACTATTCGTTTCTTCACTAGTTCACATCTGCTTACCAATCGCTTATCACTGCGCACTTCTCAATTCAACATCTACGCACTTAATCGCTTCACGTTTCTCAATTAACTCTTGATCCCTTAGCGTTCATCCATTCGTGTTTAATGTCAATTTGTGCTGTTTCTGAAATTCAGTATTTCTGCTAATAGTATAACACCTTACTGGAAAAAGTAAACAGCTTTTTAGGACATGCTTTTTGGGTCTCTAATCGAATAGTAGGTTTGAATCACTGGACGAACTAGGGTGTTTAACACCTTAGGCGAAAGTATTTTATCTACTTCCTGTTTACGGTAAAAGCAAAAGGAATCTACATACCGGACAGATTTACGGATAAAGAGAATATCACTACTTTCTTACAGCCAAATCTCCCAGTTTTTATATCGGTGAGTGGTTCCGGCACCCTCGATGCCGGGGATAAAAAATAAGAAAAGCCCTCGGTCACTGAAATAATCGGAGATAGTTTCTTGATATTCAGCCTTAATGCCATATCTCCCCACTTTGGGGATCTGAGTAAAGGGAAGGGTTGCTATTTCTTCGCTAAAGGAGAAGTCGGCAGAACTCTTTTCGGCTAAAACCATATAAAACAAAAGAGGACGCAGCGAAACTTATGTTTCGTTACGTCCCCCTTGATTTTACTGGAGCCGATGGTCGGAATCGAACCGACGACCTGCTCATTACGAGTGAGCTGCTCTACCTCTGAGCCACATCGGCATGGTAAACGGTGATTATAAGCTATTCCCGTTAAAGAGCAGTTCATTGTTACGTTGACTAGAACAGCTCATTGCTAAAAAAGTATATCATAAGACAATCATTTTGTTAAGGTCAAAAATAACGGTTGTCTATAATTTACAAGTTCAAATTCACCTTAACATTGTTAATGTCCAATGCTTCTTTGTACGTAGTGGGACTGGTCTGCTCACCGCATTACCCCTTTGGGTTACCTGGTCTGACGGCAGGTATTGGTTGACTGTCCGGTGGTTCTGAGCGTTTCGTGTACTAAAGAAAGGTTTTTACTCGTTACCTCCGTTGTTTTTCCGTCTTGATATGTTGTTCGAGACGACAACTATCGTGAAGAAGACAAAGAAAAATAACAATAATCGTAAAAATCCACCATCAGAAATATTGAGACTTTCCTTAAACAAGTTTGTTTTTTTAGTTATCGCAATAAAGGTTGTAATAGCCGCAAGTAAACCGAGCATAAGATAGACATGTTTTTGGTTCTCACGCTCTCTCGCATATGCTCCCGCCCAAACAATCCTAATTAAATAGTATCCGAAGCATGACAGCATTACGATCACAATACTTGTCGGGCTTGCAGCCCACTTAACACCGTAATCTGCGAGAAGCAAATCTATCATTAGTAAAAAATACAGTATGAAAAAGCATTGATGTCCGACTTTGTTTCGGATTTCGACCTGTCTTTCATCAAAATACAAACTTTTCTTACTTGGCATTATCCTCATCCTCCCAAAAGATTTGGTCTAGTGTTTTATCTAGTGCTTTGCAAATGGCTATACATAAACGTATTGATGGGTTATAGTCTCCATTTTCAATGGCATTAATCGTTTGTCTTGTAACACTCACAAGTTCAGCCAGTTCTTTTTGAGACATGTCTTTCGCGGCTCTAGCAGTTTTGAACCGCAGATTTTTTCCCATATATCCTTCACCTCCATGTCAAGTGTAATATAAATATGACCTAGTGTCAAATATATATTACATATATTCAGCAAACTTATTCTTAGCAATGTGCAAGAACTAGCTCTAAACTGATACTGGGGGAGGGAATAGTGAACATTGGCAAGTAAAACTTTTGTTTGCAAATACCCGTATTTCGCTCTTTTTTTGCCATAAAAGGGTATATAATAACAAATAGCTTGGTTAAATGTTGACCGTGAACTAAGAGCCTCAATTTTATTGACAGCGTGGAGGGCAGACATGGGAGACAGGCCGCAAGTGGCATTAATTAAATGTGCGGATTATGATCTCGTTCAGATTCAGTCCAGCGTCCGTGAGGCGGTAGACAGAATGGGGGGCATTGCCAAGTTTGTAAAACCAGGGCAAAGAGTTTTGCTAAAGATAAATCTCTTGATGAAAAAAAGGCCGGAGGAGGCCGTGACTACCCACCCGGCTGTGGTGGAAGCTGCGGTGAGGCTGGTCCAGGAAGCCGGTGGGATTCCGGTCCTCGGGGACAGTCCGGGCGGTCCTTATAATGTGAGGGTGCTCAAAACCATTTATTCAGTGGCAGGTATAATTGAAGTGGCGGAAAAAACTGGTGCCGAGCTTAACTGGGATGTAGGAGAAGTTACAGTTCCTTCCCCTGATGGGAAAGTGACCAAAAGCTTTACTATTACTTCATGTTGTGCCAATGCTGATGTGGTTATTTCCCTTCCCAAGCTTAAAACCCACGGCATGGCCACGATGACAGGTGCGGTTAAGATCCTGTTTGGAGTAATTCCAGGGATGAAAAAGGCGGAGTACCATTTAAAAATGCCCAAAATGGAAGACTTTGCAGATATGCTGGTAGATATTGTCCAACTGGTTAAGCCGGGTTTGAGCATCATGGATGCTGTAGTAGGAATGGAAGGGGACGGTCCGTCTGGCGGAACCCCTCGGCAAATCGGAGCGGTATTGGCCAGCGCTGACAGTTATGCGCTCGATGTGGTTGGCGCTCACCTGATTGGTCTTAAGCCTGAAGCGGTCCCCACCATTATGGCAGCCCGCAGGCGTGGCTTTGCCTCTAGGTTAGAAGAAGTTGAAGTGCCACTTGAAGTTTTAGCAGAGCTTATTATTAAGGATTATAAAGTGCCAAAGGGCTTTCCCTCCAATTTTCTGGATGGGAAAGTTCCCGGGTTTATGCGCGATTATCTGGTCAATCGGTTAAGGCCTAAGCCTGAGTTCTTGCACTCAAAATGTGTAGGTTGTGCGGACTGTGTGCGAAACTGCCCGCCTCAAGCCTTGGCGCTTAATGAAGCTAAGAGGCCGGTTGTGGATTTGGACAGCTGCATTCGCTGCTTTTGCTGTCAGGAGCTTTGTCCGCACCAGGCTGTAGAAATTAGAAGGCCGTGGTTGGGCCGCAATCTGTTTCGTTAGGGGGACAACATGCCAGAGAGGCTCTTAGCTGTAGATGTTGGGTCCGGGACTCAGGATATTCTTCTGTACCTCCCGGGCAGGAACTTGGAGAATTGTCCGAAGCTGGTCATGCCAAGCCGAACGCAGATTGTGGCTGCTCAAATCAGACAGGTCACTGCACAGCAGAAAGACTTGTTCTTGTCCGGTACGGTGATGGGTGGAGGTGCGAACGCAGTAGCTTTGAAAGAGCACCTCAAGGCTGGTCTGAGGGTTTTTGCCACACCACTTGCTGCCAAGACCTTTAACGATAACCTGGAGATAGTTAAGGGTATGGGAGTGGAGTTAGCGGAGGTCAGACCCGCCGGAACTTTGGAAGTAGTCTTGGCGGATTTGGACCTGCATTCCCTCAAGCAGGGGCTTAGCAACCGGGTATTTCGCTTCCAAATGTGGCAGGACTTCATCTTGCGTGGCGGGGAACTTCAGAATCTCTTTTACCGGGAGGCCCCTGCGTTTCTGACCAGGATGAAAGCGGTGCAAAGCCTGGGCCTAAAATGTTTTGTCATGGATACCGGGGCTGCCGCGGTATGGGGTATTTTAGCTGATTCTTTGGTTTTAGCCCGCGTGCATCAAGGCATAATAGCTTTAAATATAGGAAATTCGCATACCCTCGGGGTTGCACTGAAAGACTTTAGGGTAATGGGGTTGTTTGAACACCACACCGGACTGATCAGTCCGGAGTTTTTGCTGGACCAGATCAAGAAGCTGCAGGCTGGAAGTTTGACTAATTCAGAGGTATTTGACGCCGGGGGTCATGGGGCATATCTTCATCCAGAATACCAGGGCGGCTTTGAGTTTGTGGCTCTGACCGGACCCCGCTGGGAGTTAGCTCGTGGTCTTGACTATTACCGAGTAGCACCTTACGGAGACATGATGCTTACAGGCTGCTTTGGCCTGCTTGCCGCCAAAGGGCTTATCCAATTAGCTGTAAAGGGTGAATAGGCGTGGAGTTAAAAAAGCTGCAAGGGACGGTGCATGAGTGGATTTCCCGCTTTGAGGAGGGGTACTGGTCTCCGCCTTCCATGATGCTTAGACTTACGGAGGAATTGGGGGAACTGGCCAGGGAAGTCAACCACTTGTATGGTCAAAAGCCCAAGAAGCCCGGAGAATCAGAGGGAGACCTGGCCCTGGAGCTGGCAGACATCCTGTTCGTTGTTGCTGCTATGGCGAATTCTTTAAACATTGATCTGGAAGATGCGTTTCGACGGACGATGCAGAAGTATTACACCCGCGATGCTGATCGTTGGACGAAGAAAGAAAAGACTGAGTAAGAGGTCTTCCCCAGAAAATGCTAGCAGGTTTTCGCTCCCAAATGTAGAAAAATATATAAAACTAAGTGGTTTAGGAGGTGAAGGAGATTGGCCTGGATTTTTTCCCAGCTGAGCTTTCAATTCAGCAGTCTGGGATGGATCAGCATCTTTGATGTTGCTGTGGTTGCCTTTGTTTTGTACAAGCTGTTAATGCTGATTAAAGGCACCAGGGCTGTTCAGCTCCTCAAGGGACTTGCTGTTCTGCTGATTCTGTCTAATCTGGCCGATTTCTTGAACCTTATTACTGTAAGCTGGGTCTTGCAGAAGGTCTGGCAGATGATGTTTGTGGCCCTGCCCGTTGTATTCCAGCCCGAACTTAGGCGGGCCCTGGAGCAAATCGGCAGGGGTAAATTTTTTACCAAGTCCAACCTGTTACTTACGAAGCAGGTGAGCAGCAAGGTTATCAGTGAAGTTACCCGCTGCTCCCAAGTGCTTTCGAAGAACAGGATTGGGGCTTTGATTGTGTTTGAGCGGGTAACCGGAATCCAGGAATGGATCGAAACCGGGATACAGGTCGATGCGGTGGTATCCTCGGAGTTTTTGGTAAATATATTTATTCCCAAGGCGCCGCTGCACGATGGCGCGGTGATTATTAATGGGGACCGGGTTGCGGCAGCGGGCTGTCTGCTCCCCTTGTCCGAGAATCCCCGGATTAACAAGGAATTGGGAACAAGGCATCGGGCGGGCATTGGAGTGACAGAGCAATCCGATTCCCTAGCATTGATAGTCTCCGAGGAGACCGGAGTAGTGTCGGTGGCCTTGGACGGTCAGATCTACCGTAATCTGGATGAGAATCAACTATTTGAACTCTTGGAACGGGAACTACAGCCCAAACATGGGGTAACTGGTTCTCCCTTCTGGAGGTGGTAAAATGAATCAAGCATGGCGCCGCAATTGGGGCTACAAATTAATTTCGGTTTGTTTGGCAATTCTGCTCTGGTTATTTGTCAGTAACCAGGTGCGTTCGGAAAACGCCCAGCAGGTGATTCCTCTCCAGGAAAGGGGAGTTCCCGCCAATTTGATTGTGACCAGCAGGGTCTTAAATACGGTCACTGTCAGGCTGCAATCGCTGGGTAACATTAGTGCGGCCAAAGATCTGGTGGCTTACGTGGAACTTTCCGGCGCGGTCAAAGGGGAAAAGAGTTATCCGCTGACAGTGGCGGTACCCAATGGGGTCAGGGTTGTAAGCATCGAGCCGGCAACTGTAAGTGTAACTCTGGATGAGCTTAAGGAAAAAACAGTTCCGGTAACACTTGAGCCTGTAGGAAAAGTGGCAGAAGGCTTCGAAGCCGGAAAGGCAGTTTTTCAGCCTTCTGCTGTTACGGTAAGGGGGCCAGAGCAGAGGCTTAACCAAATTGATAAGGGTTTTGTTGAAGTCAACTTGGCTAATGCTTCTGATACAATTCAGTCCAGCGCTGCGGTACGGTTTAAGGACGCTGGAGGCAATCCGATTGCCGGTCCGGACCCGACCCGGCCTATAATCTCTGCCCAGCCTCAGGAAGTAAGCGTTTTAATTCCCGTAGTCAAAAGGGATCTGGCATCTAAGAGTGTACTAGTAAAAGCCTCGGTCAAAGGGACTCCCGCTAATGGTTACACGGTTAGTCAACTGCTGATTACCCCTCCAGCTGTCAAGCTGTTTGGTCTGCCGGAAAGGCTTACAGGGGTAGAACTGGTAAACGCAGGAGTGGTCGATGTGTCCGGGGCCACCCAGGATGTGATCATTGGGGTGAAGCCGGAAGACTTAGGGCTTCCCGCTGGGGTCGGCTTGGAGGCCGGAGTAAAGATAACTGTGGTCGCGCGCATGGGTACGGTTCCGATAGAGCGGACGTTTAAGGCAGTTCCTGTAACGATTAAGAACCTCGCAGCTGGTCAAGGGGCGGATCCCTCCAGCCCGACCATTGATATAGTGGTTAAAGGTTTACAGGATGTAGTAAACGGCTTAAAAGATTCTGATGTCAGTCTTTGGGTTGATGTGGGGGGACTTTCACCCGGGCCGCAGAGCGTACAGGTTGTCGCTCAGCTCCCGCAAGGGGTGGATGCGGTTAACCTGCCAAAACTTAATCTTAATATTAAACTGCAGTAAGAGGGAAAAGAGAGAGTCTGGACAAAGAGGCGAAGAAACTGAATGAAATTGCAGCTGAACAATTTCCGTTTGACCTTGGGCAAAGCCGGAAAGGCTTTGGAGAGAGTGGTGGAGCAGGAACTGGGGATTCCTTCTGGAACGGTAAAATCTGTGCAGATTCTGCGTGAATCTATAGATGCCCGCAAGAAGTTCTCGTTGTCCTTTGTGTATAATCTGGAATTAGAGCTTGAACTTTCCTCGCGCCAGGCCCAGCGTTTGCTGAAAAGTAATCCTGCCTTGCAGCAGGTCTGCGTAGAGAAGATGCATACACTGTCAAAAGGGGATTTAAAATTAGTTCACCCGCCGGTAGTGGTTGGGGCTGGACCTGCCGGGTACTTTGCTGCCCTGACTCTGGCCACGTACGGGTATAAACCTGTCCTTTTGGAGCGGGGGGATGACGTAGAGACGAGGGCAAGGCGGGTGGAGGGGTTCTGGAGCGGGGGAGAGCTCGACCCCGAATCCAACGTGCAGTTTGGGGAAGGTGGAGCCGGAACCTTTTCAGATGGGAAACTGACCACCCGCATAAGTGATCGGCGCATCTCCTATGTGCTTAGGACCATGGTGGAAAACGGTGCCCCAGCAGAAATCCTGTATAAACACAAACCTCATGTAGGTACAGATAAGCTGCGTGCGCTGGTTAAGGGACTACGCAGTCAGGTAGAGTTAAGTGGGGGAGAGGTAAGGTTTCGCAGCAAGCTCACCGGAATCAGGTTGGAACAAGGTCAAGTTGCTGCTGTTGAGGTAAACGGGGAGGAAGAGATCCCCACCCAGGCCCTCATTCTCGCTATCGGGCACAGCGCCAGGGACACCTATGCGATGCTGAATAGCCTGGGTGTATCGATGGAGGAAAAAGCCTTGGCTGTTGGGCTGAGGATTGAGCATAGGCAGGGCCTGATCGATTCAGCACAGTACGGGGATCATTCGGGTCACCCTGCCCTTGGAGCTGCTGATTACCAGTTGGCTTTTAAGGACTCGGTTACGGGAAGGGGGGCTTACGCCTTCTGTATGTGTCCGGGCGGGAAAGTGGTGGCAGCCGCTTCGGAACCCGGACAGGTGGTCACGAATGGGATGAGCGAATATTCAAGATCCACCGGTACCGCGAACAGCGCGCTGGTGGTGACCGTTAACCCCTCTGACTTTCCAACGCCCGATCCTTTGGGCGGGGTGGAGTTTCAACGCCTTTGGGAAAGGCAGGCTTTCAAATTGGGTGGGGGGAACTATCAAGCCCCGGTTCAAACGGTAGATGACTTTCTTCGGGATCGGCACGGGGATCTACCTGAGCTTAACCCGAGTTACCTGCCCGGAGTGGAACCAGCCAACCTGCGTGATTCCCTGCCGAAGGAAATCGGGGAGGTACTAGCCAGGGCCATCGGGAATTTTGACCAGAAAATTAGGGGCTTTAAGTCTGAGCCAGCAGCATTAACCGGGGTGGAAACCCGTACCAGCTCGCCCCTGCGCATTTTACGGGATGAAACCAGGCAGTCCTTAAATGTGCGGGGCCTCTATCCGGCGGGAGAAGGGGCTGGCTATGCCGGTGGGATTATGAGTGCAGCTGTAGACGGAATAAAGGCCGCGGAAGCGATAATTGAGCAATATGCCTGTTTGGAAAGGAGAAAATAGATGGGGGAATTGTTTGGAACGGATGGGGTAAGAGGGGTAGCCAACTCCAAGCTCACCCCTGAGTTAGCTTTCAAGCTAGGTCAGGCCGGGGCTTATATTTTAAGCAAAGAGACCCGGCACCCACGTATCGTGATTGGCCGGGACACCAGGATTTCCGGGCCAATGCTTGAGGGAGCGCTGATTGCGGGAATATGTTCTGTTGGAGCGGATGTGTTAAGGGTGGGGGTCCTCCCCACTCCAGGAATCGCCTATCTTACCAGAACCCTTAAAGGGACGGCCGGGGTGGTGATTTCCGCCTCTCATAACCCGGTGGAAGATAACGGAATCAAGTTCTTCTCCGGCACAGGTTATAAGCTTTCCGATTCTCTTGAAGCCGAGATCGAGGGACTTGTTCTCGGGGGGGAAAAGCCCTGGCCCACACCGGTGGGGAACGAGGTGGGCAGAGTAATCGAGGTGCAAGACCCGGTAGGTCAATACGTCAATTACTTAAAAACAACCATCCCGTGCAGACTTGACGGGATTAAACTAGTGCTCGACTGTGCCAATGGGGCTTCTTTTGAGGTGGGACCGCGGGTACTGAGGGAACTGGGTGCGGAGGTTATCCCGCTCTTTTTCGAGCCTGACGGGGTGAACATTAATAAAAACTGCGGTTCTACTCATCCGCAGGAACTGCAAAAAGCAGTCCTGCAGCATCAGGCCCAGGCAGGTCTTGCCAATGATGGGGATGCAGACCGCGTGATTGCAGTGGACGAGAAAGGGAATTTGGTGGACGGGGACTTCATCATGGTGATCTGCGCCTTGTTCCTGCGGCAAAGAGGGGAACTTGTTAACGAAAGCATTGTGGCCACGGTCATGAGCAACATGGGGATGCACCTTGCCCTGCGTGATGGGGCAGTAAAGGTATATGAGACCCAGGTCGGAGACCGCTATGTTATGGAAGAAATGCTCAAGTCCGGGGCCAAGCTCGGGGGAGAGCAGTCCGGGCACATCATATTCCTGAACTTCAATACCACGGGGGATGGTCTCTGTACCGGTCTACAGCTGCTCCGGGTGGTTAAGGAGACCGGCAAGCCACTGTCCGAATTGGCAGCCCAAATGACCCGCCTGCCCCAGGTCCTGAAAAATATCCAGGTAAGTGATAAAACACAGGCTATGGAAGCTCCTGCGGTGGTGTTGGCAGTAAACGAGGCCACTGCTAAGCTTCAGGGCCGCGGCAGGGTCTTAGTCAGACCCTCAGGCACAGAACCCCTGGTCCGGGTGATGGCGGAAGGTCCACATTTGGAAGAGCTGAATAATTTGGTAAATTGTGTACTAGACACAATTAAACAACTGGCTGAATAACAATGATCTAAGAAAAACTTGTTAATGTGATTAAATGAGGTTATAATGGGCTCGGTGTTATAATGCATCGAGCCAGAAGGCAAAGGAGGGAAGAAGCGGCGTCCAAACAATCAAATATTCCTATATTAATAGCCTAAGTTCCGGATAGGATTTAAGGTTAAGCGCCAGAACCGCTGCGATGCGGTTGACGAGGTCAGGGGTTTATCGAAGTTTTCGGCGGATGGCCCCTCGGTGTATCACCACCGTTAAACATGCTTTAAAGCCCGGGAGTAATCCCGGGGACAAAGAGCGTGCGGTGATCAACGCCAGTAGATGTGCAGGCTTTCTCTGCGTGTCTTCTCTACTGGTGAGGTTGCATGTGACATTTTGGATTTGTCCGGAACCGCAGGCGTTTAAGGTCTGTGGTTTTTTGTGCATAATTTTGGAGGGGGAATCAGGCAAATGTGTGGTATCGTTGGTTATCTTGGTGATAAGACTGCTGTTCCTGTGCTCGTAGACGGCTTGAGAAAACTTGAATATCGGGGTTATGACTCGGCTGGAGTTGCTGTACTGGACCAGGGCAGCTTGACTATTAAAAAGAGCGTAGGCAAGCTGGCAGTCCTGGAATCTAAATTGGGCAAGGAATTCCCCAACACCACGGTGGGTATCGGACACACCCGCTGGGCTACCCATGGTCGTCCTTCCGACAGCAATTCTCATCCCCATGCGGATTGCACTGGCAAGATTGCGGTGGTCCACAATGGGATTATTGAAAACTATCTGGAACTCAAAGAATGGTTGACCGGTCAGGAACACCTATTTTGTTCTGAAACGGACACCGAGGTACTTCCGCACCTGGTGGAGGAGTTTTACACCGGGGATTTGGAAGAGGCGGTGCATAGGGTAATGTCCACGGTGAAGGGCTCCTACGCAATGGTGGTTATGCACCAGGATGAACCGGATAAGCTGGTGGCCGCCCGCAAAGACAGTCCACTGGTGGTGGGATTAGGGGACGGTGAGTATTTTATCGCTTCCGACATTCCGGCGCTGCTTAATTATACGCGCAAAACCTATATCCTTAATGATGGAGAATTGGCAGTATTAACCCGCGAAGGGGTCAAGGTTACAGATTCCCAGGGAAACATTGTTCCTAAAGAAGTGTTCGAAGTGAGCTGGTCAGCGGAAGCGGCGGAAAAAGGCGGCTATGAACACTTCATGCTCAAGGAGATATTTGAACAGCCCCGTGCTTTGCGAGAGACCTTGGGCAGCCATCTGGCTGCGGACAATTCCCATGTAATCCTAAGAGAAATCGGCATGACTAATGAGGAGATCAATAACCTGAAGCGCATCTATGTGGTTGCCTGCGGCACTGCCTGTCACGCCGGAATGGTAGGCAAAAACGTGATCGAAAAACTGGCGAAGCTGCCGGTAGAGGTGGATATTGCTTCCGAGTTTCGCTATCGTGACCCACTGCTCACCCCGCAGACACTGGTTGTGATCATCAGTCAATCCGGGGAGACCGCGGATACCCTCGCTGCTTTACGGGAAGCCAAGAAGCGGGGCTGCAGTGTTCTGGCGGTGACTAATGTGGTGGGCAGCTCTGTCTCCCGCGAAGCAGATGATGTGATCTATACCTGGGCCGGCCCGGAGATCGCGGTCGCCTCCACCAAGGCGTATACTACCCAGCTGGCGGCAATGTACCTTGTGGCCCTGCACCTGGGCCGGGTGAGGGGCACTGTGAGCAAGGAATTGGCGCAGGAGTTAATTGCTGAGCTGAAACATATTCCTGCCAAGGTGGAGAAAATCCTGGATGGGGCTGCACAGGTCAAGGAGATTGCCCAATCATTTTTGAATGTGGAGGATACGTTCTTCATCGGTCGGGGCCTGGATTATTCTGTGGCTCTGGAGGGATCGCTTAAACTCAAAGAGATTTCCTATATTCATGCCGAGGCCTATGCTGCAGGGGAACTAAAACACGGTACCTTGGCCCTGATCGTGGATAAGGTGCCAGTGATTGCTCTGGCTACTCAGGAGGATTTGCTTGAAAAGACCGTGTCCAATATCCAGGAGGTCCGCGCCAGGGATGCCACCGTTGTCGGCCTGGTGTTTGAAGGTAATAAGGAGATGAAAAAGTGCGCGGACTATGTAATGTATATCCCGCGAACTCACCAGTTTCTCGCTCCGCTTCTCAGCGTGGTGCCGCTGCAGCTGCTGTCCTACTATGTTTCTGTGGCCCGGGGCTGTGACGTGGATAAGCCGAGAAATTTAGCCAAGAGTGTAACAGTGGAGTAGTGTGAAGCAGCCTGTAAATGATGGTGTAGCGTAGTAAAAAAGTTTGAACAGTATTAAAAATGTTCGAACACGGGCAAAAAAGGTATTTAAAACAGGGATAAAATTCTAGGCGAGAGTAAACAATCTCGCCTCTTCTTATTTAGGCCGTTGGTGCGCAAGGCTTCTAAAAAAATCTTTTAACTTATTATTTCATTTAAGATCTTCAATCACACTTGATTGCATTTCTTCTTGGGATATCCGTTCAATTATAGTTGACTCTGATAACAGTTTGGTCATACTACTTTTTTAGTTGGAAAAATCTTCTTGACAAAATTTTGAATTCCCATCTTAACGTAGAGGAAATGCCGAGATTTACAGGTAAATTCCGAGGCACTTGATTAATTGAACTTTTCTTTACAAGAATAAACTTTAAGGTTTAAGGACAGCAATGAATAATATGGGAGGGAGCAGTTCAAATGAACTGCTCCAATACTGTCAATGCTCAAATGTCGGTAAACTCATCTTATATTCATTTATCAATTCATTAAATTGATCCGGTGGTGCTGCTTGCTGAATCAACATTTGAGCTCTTTGGAAAAGGTGTTTATGTACGTCTTCTCTGCTTCCTAAGAAACTGATCATCTTTTTGAGATCGGGGTCATTTGTCATTGTGAAATGCTGATTGTATAACATCCGTGCCCGAATTTCAGCTTCGACATCAGCTTGAAGCATCGCAATTGGGTCTAAGTTTTGATCAACATAACTCATATTCCATGGGATCCCTTGTGAATTTACATAACTTAGTGGAGGACCCCCTAGCTTGTTAATAGCGACTGCAATCATTTCCATGTGACCCATTTCTTCGGCGGCAATAAGGCCCAAAAGATCACGTACATAACGGTTGCGCATGTTGGAACGGTGATTTAGGTACTGAGTTGCAGCAGAAAATTCACTATCCTTTCCACCATAGTGCTCAAGCATTATTTGGCCAAATGCTGGGTCACGGAACCTAACGTTAGCCGGATAGAATAGTCGCTTGCTATAAGTAAACACGTATATTCCTCCCAAAGACGATATAATCTCAACTTTATTATATGATTCGGCTGATCGTTTGGTACTGTGTGAATTTAGTGTTGTTTAAAAATGTTTGCCTAGCCTATACTATTAGTAAGTATTATCCATGTAAGGCAAAGAAAGGGAAAGAAAAATAGTTGGAGGGTTTATGGCAACAATTGGAATTCCTAGAGCATTATTTTACTATGATTATTTTCCGCTATGGAGGGCTTTTTTTGAGGCTTTGGGACAGGAAGTAGTAGTTTCAGATGTCACCAACAAAATTATTATGGAGGCGGGTCTTAAGCGAGCAGTCGACGAAACTTGTCTTCCAGTAAAGGTCTATATGGGCCATGTACTTAATCTACGTGATCGGGTAGATTACCTATTCATACCAAGGTTGGTCAGCCTGGAAGAAAAACATTTTAATTGTCCCAAGTTTATCGGCTTACCGGATATGGTTAAGGGTTGTTTGGACAAACTACCGCCTATTTTGGAAGTGACAGTAGACCTAACCGACAATAAAAAATTAGCCCGCCAAACCCTTTACGAGCTTGGACGCAAGTTTACAGCAAGACCGTGGAAAGTTCGTCATGCCTATGCCAAAGCTTTAAAGGCGTACCGAGCCTATAGAGACGCGTTGAAGCAGGGGTTAAGCCATGAGCAGGCAATCCGAAGTTTAACAGAGGTGATTTCTATTGAGCAAAAGGATTCCCCGTTTCGGATTGCACTACTTAGTCATCCTTATAATATCTGTGACCCTTGGGCCGGCAACGGTATAAGCAGAAAATTAGAAGATATGGGAGTACAAATAATAACTGCTGATGCCTTTTCTCTGGGTTATTTAAGGGAAAAAGCTAAGTATCTATCGGAGCATATTTACTGGACTTTTGAAAAAAAGCTTGCTGGAGCAGCTATTCACTTCCTAGAAACGAGGGAGGTAGACGGAATAATAATCGTAGTGGCTTTTGAATGCGGTCCCGATTCTTTAGTAGCAGAATTAATTGAACGGGAAGTGGGAGGTAAACTTCCCATTATGACTTTGTCTATCGATGAACATACCGGCGAAGCAGGTTTATTGACACGGCTAGAGGCCTTTGTGGATATGATTCAGTGGCAGAAGGGAAGTCGCGAGGTTGCAGTTACAGGGGAGTGTGAGAATCAATGAAGATTACGTTTCCCCACATGGGTACTTTATATATTCCTCTTAAACTACTGTTCTTAGACCTTGGCCTAGAGGTAGTGGTTCCACCAACATTTAGTAAAGAAACCATGAACCTTGCAGTTAAGTATTCGCCGGAGGGTGCATGCCTGCCCTTTAAACTTACTTTGGGCAATTACCTTCAGGCTCTGGAACTGGGGGCTGACACCATTTTTATGGGTCAGGGGTACGGTCTTTGCCGTTTCGGTTTTTACACTGAAGTACAGCAGAAGATTCTCAAGCAATTAGGCTATGACTTTCAGATGGTACTGGTTAATATATCCCAAAACCTACTTAAAGACTTACTGTTTAAGCTTATGACAGTAAGTGGTAAATCGTTGTTTCGGGTTCTGGGGGCAGTACGCCTGGCCTTAGCCACGATTAAAGTTTTGGATGACCTAGAGAGACTGCTTCACAAAGTGCGTCCGCGGGAGATACATAAGGGCGAAAGTACCAAG
>Ga0255338_1000638_pt1 | contig 95445 bp, 97 predicted proteins | sample MeOH1_35cm_T4_19_FD_203715 | JGI IMG/M metagenome (GOLD analysis project Ga0255338, IMG submission 203715) | Sandy soil microbial communities from University of British Columbia, Vancouver, Canada - MeOH1_35cm_T4_195 | ecosystem: Engineered > Artificial ecosystem > Sand microcosm > Unclassified ...
CAAACTTAAAGACGCAGCAACCGACCACATGACCATGCTGGAGAAAACACCTCAGCGCGTGATGCGCTATTTCAAAGACCCAAAAGTTGCATACGCGGCATCATGAATAATTCGTGCCGGAGCAATAACAAATATAAGCCTCCGGCTTTGCCGGAGGTGATTTGACTATCGAGCAGGTCATCCTTACCGCCTGAATCGACATATTTCTTTATGCTGACCAGCGAACGTGCTATAACGCCTTTCTTGAGCATACCCTCGATAAAGGCCGGGATATTCTTCAAGGAAACTGCACAGCCGTAGCGTGCCAGTGTTTTGTCTTGGCCATATGGATAGAAGCGCCAGAAACCGTGTAGGTCTATAAAGTCATTGTTGTATTTCGGATCCAGGCTCCAAAAGAAATTAAGACCCGCTTTATCAAAGGTAAGGTTCACGCGACAGATAAAGGTTAAGAAGGCAAATCTGACTTTGAACTCGATCGTGTCATGCAGCGGATTCCTGACAATGACTTTGGCCTCTTCGAGCTCTTTCAGGTATTTAACTTGATCTTCAGTGTGGTAAAGCAGGTTCCAGGTTTGTTCAGGAGTTTGATTAAAGATGACGGTGGCTTCGATTAATCCAGAGTATTCTTGCGTAGTCAAATTGGTAAAGGTAAAGACAATCTCGCCATGAGCCAGCTGTCGTCTTTGTTGGATATCCAGATCTTTTAGACCATCGAGGCCGAAATCGGGTGTAGCGGCAAGGCACAGAGCAGAGGTCAAGCAGAATATCCCAAAAGCTCCTCTAATGTTTTCTTTTTTTACCATGCCAACCCTCCGTCTTGGATATCTATTGAACCAATATCCGGAATGGACAATGATTTGCATATGATTGCAATCACTGAGAAAAATACCTGAAAGAAAAGTACATTACAAGTATAAATTTGCCATTAAATTCACAAGAAAATCCAAGTAATATTTAGACCTAGATTTACCATTAGCCTTTGGTTCCTAACGAATGCCATTAGAGCAATCAATTGATTGACACATTGTTTATAGACAAGGCCAGAGAAAGTTAAGCCATCACGATTTCAGTGCAAGGAGAATCATGGAATTTGATCTTCTACTGATAGAGAGATCACCGCGTGATGAGGTATGGGGTTGATGAAACAGTTACTGGGCCATCTGGGATTTAGCTGCTGTAAGCAAAAACAGACAGCTCTTTGAGCTTTCAACAGCGAGTTTGACTGAATATCCGGCTTTACGTATATTTCACTTTAGCAGGCCGTTGGAAAACGTTTCCAAGGCAGCCGATGCAAGGCAAAAAACAGGCGAAAAAGCGCAGTTTATGTGTGATAAATGAGCATTTTGAGCCTGTTTTTAACACCGTAGCGGCAACGCAGATAGTTTTTCAACGGCCTGTTAGAAAAAAGAGTGCTTATTTTACCTATATGCCGTCACGATCTTATTTCTCAGGCGTTCCCTAATGCACGATGGAGCCTTAGCCCATGAAGTCCCGACTAATAAACTTCTATCGGCGGCTAAGTCATTATTGTCTGATCTGTCTCGTCTACCTCCTGGTCACCTTGTCGAGCGGTCAAGCACTGGCGCAGGTTGTCATAAACGAGACCGAGTTTCTTCATTCCGATCGCCCCGAAGCATGGGCGATGAATTATTTCACGTCCGCCACACTCCTTTCCGGATTCAGTGCGCCGCGCAGCAGAGCGTTGGGCTCGGTCGAGGTTGGCGCCGAACTGGACTGGGTTCCCCAGCTCAGCTCCGAACAACGACGGGTTGGTTTTAATGGTACGAAAGAAGAAGATCTGAACAAAGCACCTATTTTTGGCCGACCACGCATCACTCTCGGACTTCCGGGACGATTCTCCCTGACTCTGTCCTATGTGCCGCCCATCAGAATTTTCGGGATCAAACCAAACCTTTTCGCATTCGCACTGGAACGCCCCTTGTATGAGCGTGATGCCTGGACTATCGGCATGCGGCTGTACGGACAGATTGGTAATGTGGAAGGCGCAATTACCTGCCCCGGCGATGTTGCCAGATTCCCGCCGGGTTCCTCAGAGAACTTTTACGGTTGTGAGAAGAAATCGGCGGATAAGTCGATTCAACGCTATGCAGGACTCGAACTCAGCGGCGCATACCGCATCGAACAATTAGGAGGATTAACTCCTTATATTACCGTAGCGGGAAACTTTCTTGACACACAAGTCCATGTCAACGCTCAGACTTTCGGCATTCTCGATCGTACTCACCTAGAGGCCAAAACCTGGACGTTTTCAGCCAGTGCTGGCGTTACTTATCCCTTGGCCAACAAGCTCATGCTGAGCGTGGGAATGTTCTATAGTCCGCTATGGGTGACACGTCCTCCGGAGACTTCCAGTCAGAATGATGCCTTTATCAATGCCCGTGCACTACTCACGTATCAGCTGAATTAGAATGGGTCAAAATAATGCCGGTTTACAATTTTACAAGTATAAATAACCGGTTGATGTAGCAAGGAATTAAAGTGCCTGGTTATTTTGCAGTAAACCAGATATCACCATACCATGCGGTAGCAACCGCACCCGTGTTGTCCGTATCGGTCATGATTGCCACGGCATCAACACGGCCTGGTTCTTCACCGAATGCACGCCGGTAATCGGCGTGTACATCCCGACGTTCACTGACCCATTGGCCAACCCGGTCAGAACCTGATTCTACCGCAATCATGTGCGCGTGATCGGTAAAAGCATTGGGCCAACGACTGTCAATCGGCTGCTTGTTTGACCACACGTAATTGATGGCGCGCGTGCGCCAGAACATCGCGCCACCGGAAAATACCACATAAACCCGGGCCGGATAATCATCACCTGCGCGGGTACGTTCATCGTTACCGGCCAATATGCTATCAACCTTCCATGCCCAGTTAAGTATGGGAGTTTTGTTAAGATCGATATTTACCTCGCGATAACGCCCTGAAGCAGCAGCGCTGCTATCAGCGCGCAAGGCAAATTGTCCATCCGAGTTTTCCAGAGAATAGCGGGTTTCTCCAGCAAAAGACTTTTTCTGCCAGCCGTTCAGATCACCCTGTGAGAAGCGGGCAATATCGACATGCTCATCACCCTTCGCCCATGACATGCTCGACAGGCAGATTGCTGCTATAAATAAAAATTTCTTCATTTATTATTGGGTCCTCTCAAATAGCGATTCGATGAGAAAGGCATCGTCAAAGTGGCGACGCCCATTGAAAGCGGTGGCATGACGCCCCAATTGGCGCATTGCACCTGGTGAACGGACACCCATGGGCCATAGAAGAAAACGTTCGGATCGTTCCGTTCCGGCGACCAGCCCATATTTGCCGAACAAGCTGCGATATCCTTCCGCAGAAGGCAGAGAGCGTAGTACATCATAATCCTCCCAACTCATCGGTTGGCTTGCCTGTACCGCCGGTGACTGACCGTTCGGCGAAGTATCATGGTAAATCCGCTGGATAAAATGGGTATGGTGAGCGATGCGCAGCACCAGCGGCTGTTGCTCGGGTGCCAGTTGCGGTAGCAGTGGCGATTCAAAATAGGCAGCAGGAAGATCTTTACGCAAGCGCAGCTGATGACTCGGGAAGAATTCGTGGTAGCACCCACAGTTATGGATGGCATCATAAAGCCATGGCTTGCCATCAGGCCCTAAAGTTACTCGCCAGTTGATGCCGTCGAGTTGACCGGCATAAATGTCACTTCCCGGCCGTGCTCGAAACCAGATGATGTAATTAAGCTGAAGCAGTACCTGATGGCCAAAGCGGGTGTATGAAACCTTGCGATAGAGTATCGGGCGTGTTATGTCTACTGTTGGTCCATTTTCCCAATGCACTCCGCCAATACGATCATTTTCATCCACCACATCGATTTCCCATATCGGTGCAAACATGTCGAAAAGCTGATCCAGTTCAACAGCCGTTAGTGATGGAATTCCCAGCGGATCACGCGAACGGTACAGGATTTCACTGATCCTCTGGGTATTGAGGGGGTTATCAGGTAATGAGGTATCCGTCGCTGTAGTTATTGCTGAGAAAGTTGGTATCCAATGTATCAGCCTGCCTGTAACAGGCAATGATGCCAGGGGCATGGCGAAGATATCACGTGTTTTGTCATGCCATGCCGATATTCCGGCGGCAACAATGGGTGCAGTGATCGGATAAAGGCCAAGTACCTGCCACCAGGTGACATACTCATCCGGAAATTGGGCGTTATCGCGCAGACGCGTACGATGCTCTGGCTTATTGAGATCGGTCATTATCAATAGATCGCGGCAACTGTTGAGTTCATCAAGCAAAGCGGATTTGCTTTGACCCAGCACTGAGTAAGGTAGATTGCGCACCTCTAATGCGCGTGCCTGGGCGTCAAGATCAGCCATGTGACCAATCCACGCTGACCACTGCAGTGATTCATCGTTTAATTCATGACTGAACGAAGCCAGCAGGCGTGTCGTGCGAAGGTAAGGAAACCCCTGAACCAGTGATGAGCCGTAATCGCGCACACCTGCATCATCAATTGTAGTATCAACTTCTTGATATAAAGCCCGGCAGGTCGCCGAAGTAATATCTATTGGTACAGTTGATCTAGTTTCCACCACGTTGCAGCTGGTCAGAAACAATATGCTGGAGATAAGGATTATTTCTGCCACAGTTGGCGTAATGCGGGCTGGGTTGTTGAAATTATCCATAGATTCTTTCCCTCTGTGCACTACTTGTTTGGTGCTTACTGTTAATTTAAATCAACAGTAAAGAAAATATACGCTACATCAAAAAAGCACATTAATCTCTACTGGGTTTAATTCCTCGCCGCTTACGGCGGGGTGCTTTATTTGCACTAAGTAATGCTGATTTATATCGCCGTTTAACCAATGAAGAGTTTAATCAAAACACTTTCATTAATGGGGAGAATACATTAAGATTTTTGAGAGTATGTTGATAATATGTTATTTGCATTCGACAGTAAAATGAGCGTCATACTCGGTAGAGATTCCTAGAGCTGCTGAATTAGCGTGTTTGGCGTGTGTTTTTAAAACATGTTTGGTGAGGAGTAGTAATAGAGCCTAATCGGAACTGCCTTGAATAAATTTCTTTATTTTTTAGACAGTTAGAGATCTGACAAGCGAGAGGTGGAGAAATCATCTGACTTAAGGAGATAAAAATGACATTTCACGTATTTCACATTAACGAAGTATATTCGAATGCTGATGGAGCTATTCAATTCATTGAGTTTGTAGGGGATGCCGATGATCAGGAAGAGTGGGCGGGACACTCGATCACTTCGAGCAATGGCGTCACTTCTAACACTTACAATATTGTTACCAATCTACCCAACGAAGCGACTACCGGTAAATCGGTATTGGTTGCGACCCAAGGGTTTGCGGATTTGGGTATTGTTACGCCAGATTACATCATTCCAAATGGATTCTTGTTTACTGTCAACGGAACCGTAAGTTTTCCCGGAATGCTTGGAGGTACGATAACTTATGCTGCATTACCGATTGATGGCACGCTGTCACGCAACCGTGATGGCTCCACTGGAATTAATTCCCCCACAAATTTTGCAGGGAACATTGGTACAGTACAGAGTAACGTGATCTTAGGGACAGATGGATCGGACGATTTGATAGGTACGGCTGGGGATGATGTGATCCTGGCCATCGGCGGTCAGGATACGTTGAATGGTGAAGAAGGCAATGACACGCTAGATGGCGGTTCGGGTGCCGATACTGTGATCTATAGCAGCAGTCGTGCGAGCTACTCGATTTCTGGAACTGCTTCCGGTCTCAGCGTTTCCGGACCGGATGGTAACGATACACTATCTGGTATCGAACGTTTTCAATTTGCAGATAAAAATATTGCTATTGATCTCGATACTGGACAGGCGGCCGGTAACACAGTTCGAATTATCGGTGCGGCATTCGATACGCCTACCATTCAACAGCATCCAGACTATGTTGGCATCGGGCTAAATTTGTTTGACTCAGGGCAAAGTATGCTCGAAGTAGCTCAACTCGTGATTGGCGTGATGGGTGACCTCACCAACGAGGATTTTGTGGATACGGTCTACCAGAATGTGTTTGGTGTGGCTCCCTCGCCTGCAGAACATGATTTTTATGCAGGACTACTGGTGGATAACGCTGGACCCGGCGGGCCGTATACTCAAGCGCAGATGCTGGAACTTGCAGCTAACTCTGAGGCAAATGCAACAAACATAGATCTCATGGGACTTCAGAAAAGCGGGGTAGAGTTTATATAATAGCCGCATCCACAGTATTTTCTTTTCCTGGGTTACGCACGTGGATGGCATAAAGCTTTTCGACGATTATTTAAGATGTGACAATTCATTTTCCTATGATTCAAGAATGTTTACAGAGCAGAGTGTTGGTCCATAAGTTCAGGAGCAAGAATTCTAATAAGTATTTATTTCCGTTGACTTGGATTGAGTTTGTTCTGGTTCTTGTAAAGCATTATTCCAAGCCAATGAGCGGTAGTCAAAGCCATTCTCGATGGTTGGTTTGATAATATCAAAGAAGGGCGATATATCGAAATCACGTGGTGTATACAAGCTATGATGGCGGATGCGGTAGATTTCGGCATAACAATCAGCATGCATCGGATCATCTGACCAGGCTCTTTCAATTTCCGGCAATATCGGGTAAAGCACCGACTCGAAAGCCTGTGCGATCAGCGTAGAGCAGATTGCACGAGTCGGATCTCCGCTGCCAAGCGCCAGCAGGCGTCTACGGAATCTCGTTGGAACGGGTGCTGTGGGAAGAAGATATCGAATGAGATCAAAAATATGCTTGAGGTCGTACTGTTGGCCGATGCGTGCAATAACATAATCCACAACATGTTTACGATCTTCATCGCTCAAGCCAATAGGCCGGCAGATCCGGGTGTGCATTTGTGCATAATGTGCGAGTGTCACTGCACGCACACCTTCCTGCAGATCAGCTTCAACCAATACCTGGGGTAGCTGCCAGGATGTGCTGGAAGGAAGTGCGTCGCCGATGTACAGTGCTGCGTGTGACCAAGTTGATTGCGTGAGATATTTGATGGCAACACTGACACGGGTATTACCTTCAACCAGGAGTACATCTGCGGGCTGTAAATTTGTTAAGAGTTGTTCCTGACTGATCGTTGCAACCTGAATATTTTGTCGAACTGGTTTGGTTAAAAACTGCGCTAGTCCACGACCTACAAGTTCAGTTACGTGGCCCATGATTTTTCCTGATATCTGAGTGTATTCCCATAAGTATTGACTTGATCGTGCGATAGCCCCATCTTGATCTGACAACTACCTGTTGTAATACAACCAGTTGTCAGATAAGGTCAAAGATGATGAACGGATCGAGTAACAGATTATTTCAAGTTACTTAATTCCTGATTGCGTATATTCCGGCAATGATCTTCCTTCCCGGCCAGATCCAGCAGTCCGGCTGATCTTACACATTCGTTATAGTCAAACAGTATGTCATTCTTCTTCTGGGAAAGTTTGACGGCGTTGGAGAGTTGTTTGACTTGAGTGATCACTTCTTTCATGTTGATGTTTTCGATGGCTGCACCAATGCCATCAATGCTTTCTTTGGTATCGTCCAGTTTTTTCAGGGATTCCTGGTTTGTTTTGCTGGCTTGTTGAGCGAAAGCTTGTTCAGCCTTGCTGGAGTAGTTTTTTAGCTCATCAACATTTTGTTGGGTGATGGCCGATAGTTTTTTTCCATAGGAATTCAATTCAGTTTGAACAAATGAATTGATACCCTGCTGGAAACTGTCTAGCGACGTGTCTAATTCCTGTTTAAATGCTTGCAGCTTGCCTTCGACCAGGCGATTAATGTCATCATCCAGGCGTTTGACGATATCGTCGGAGATTTTTTCGACAGGCGGTCTGGAGTCGATGATTTGAGTTTTTGTCTCATCCAGATTGGATTTGATTTCGTCCACCAGTGATTTTTGCTTGTTGTCGATTTCATTTAATGAATTCTTCTCATTCTCGGCGATCAGCCATGACATAAGAATCAAATCTTTCTTCTGTGTTTTATCGAGGCCGCTGATTAATTTATCCAGCAGACCGGCTGCTACTTCTTTATTGGCCAGGTCGCTGAGGTGGCGGTATTCTTCTGCGTTTAATAATTCCTGCAGGCTTTGATGTACTTGACTGACATTTGCTTCAGCCCGTGAGATTTCTGTGGCCTGACGAAATAATTCGTAAGGTAAGAAGATTAACGTGAGTATCGTGCAGGTGATATAGGTTGTAATTTTCCAGTTTCTGCTTCTCAGGAAAAAACTGATACCAAATAGCACAAAAATTAAAACCACGGAGGGTGCTAAAATCGATGCGATATCCAACCAACTGATATTTTTAAGTAAATCAAAAGAGAACACCTTCAGAAACTCAGCCTTAAACTCGTTCATTCATAACTCCCGATATTGTCACACAATACAGATATACCAAATTTATATTTTTTACGCTTAGCTTGTAAAATACCGATAATTTATCACGGTATCCGGGGTTGGTAGTAAAAACTATCAGGAGTGGAGAATAAATTACGCCGGTGCGTAAGTTGGAAGATTCGTATATTGCGGTTCAATCGGCTGCAAGGATCTGGTTGCCAGGAATCAAAAGGATTCCTGCTGGCTTGCTGGTTGTTAGATTTATGGGTAATTCCGGGTTGTCTTCCGGATATTTGTGGGCATATTCAGGAGCCTCTGAAATTCAGAAGCCCCTTTGGTGCCTGGTATGGTTTTAATGATTTTTTACAAAATCAACCAACTTCTGATAAGTGAACAGGTAATCCTGTGCCTGCAGCGGGGTATGGCACTGCACACAATTCAGGTCATTGCTTTTTGCAGTACCGTCCGGGTTATAAACCGCAAATCCCCAGTTGCCGGTACGATTTTCCTTTGTATAAGCAGCATCCCAGTCTTTCCTGTTTTCCATGACAGCCACGGCTGACAGGGAATCGATTTCAAAAACCCCGTCACTGCCTGGAATGGGTTTGCCAGCTGCATCTGTTTTAGGCGTATAAATTTCCATGATTACAACCGAGCCAGATGTATCCTGTTTACCTTGCTTGTAGCCGGAGATGGCCGCTTCATTGGCATACAGCTTGGCTACCTGCTTCTGGTTGGCGCGATTGATTGTTGCATATTTTGTAAAGGTTTTTTCATAACCTTCAGGAAACTTGACGTGCTCAGGATCTCCGCCGCTGTATGCATAGAGCGGCGTGAAAGCAAATAAGATGGCGATTGTTTTTAAAGCGTATTTCATGGTTATCTCCTTTTAGAATGTTTTATAGTGAACTATGTGGGGTGAACGCATTTTTTCTAAAAAATGTTTTTCTGATTTTAAGCGAATAATCATACAGGAGATTGTTGATTACTTACCAGTAAACGAGTCGTATGCCTGGCTCAATGAGCGTTTTCTATTCAACTACCCAGATCTATCACCAGTTTTGCCGATAGATAGAGCACCAATGCCGAGACTGCCAGGTAAGAAAAAATTTGTAGCGGGTTTTGTTTGATTGCGTCAATCCAGGTTTTATTCTTACCTTCTTTTTTCAACAGCGCGTACTCTTCCCGCAATCTGATCGTGCGCTGGTTCTGGTATTCATCCAGCAATGAGCGCGCTTTGGGATACTGATCCGCATCATTTAACCAGATGGCCGGCAGCGATACGCCCCAATTACCTGCCGATGTTTCATAAAAATCAATGTCATGGCTGGCCAATAATTCGCGCACATCATCGGCCTCCTCCGCTGAAACATCATTGAGCCTGAAAAGAATTTTTGCCATTAATGGGTTGGGAGTATGTTATTTTTATTGTGGAAAGATGGATATAATGAATCGATGCTATCTGTGTGGCGGATAGCTTGTCAAGCGCGGAACCGGTATGACCGGAACAAACTTATGGATAAAGTAAATGAAATGAAATGAAAAAGACGATATTAATAACCGGTTGTTCCAGCGGGATTGGTTACTGTGTCGCCAAGTCCTTGCATCAACAAGGCTATCGTGTTTTTGCTACGGCAAGGAAACGGGATAGTGTCCAGATGCTGCTGGCTGAAGGGCTGGAAAGTTTCCGTCTGGATTTAACCGACTCCAACTCCATTAATTTCGCCTTCGAAGAGGTCATGCGCCGCACGGATGGTGAGCTGTACGCTCTGTTTAACAATGGGGCATATGGACTGCCCGGTGCTGTGGAAGATCTGAGTCGGGATGCCTTGCGTGCACAATTTGAAACCAATGTTTTTGGCTGGCAGGAACTGACAAATCTTGCAGTGCCGGTTATGCGTCGTCAAGGTTATGGGCGAATTATTCAGAACAGCTCAGTACTGGGTTTTGTTTCCTTGCCTTTCCGGGGAGCTTATAACGCATCAAAGTATGCGATTGAAGGGCTAAGCGATACGCTACGCCTGGAGTTAAGAGGCAGCAATATTCATGTCAGCTTGATTGAGCCCGGTCCGATTGCCAGTCAATTCCGTGTGAATGCAGTGAAAGCCTTGGAGAAGTATATCGATGTCGAACACAGCTTTCACCACGAACGATACCGTGGTGTGTTAAAACGACTTAACAAGCAAGGCCCCGCTGTTCCGTTTACATTGCCGCCTGAAGCCGTTCTCAAACGAGTGATACATGCGCTGGAGGCTAGGAATCCAAAGCCGCGGTACTATGTGACATTTCCTACCTATCTATTCGGCGCACTGAAACGCATTCTCAGTACGCGCATGCTGGATGTGTTGCTGGCTAAATCCGGTAATAATAACTGACCACCTTGATCCATGAGAATGAAGAACTCCTGACTGAGTATACCCGGGTTCTTTTTTGGTCTAAGGAATACAGGCTTCTGCAAGTACTCAGACTAGTTTTCGGAACAAATCTTCTTCTTAAAAAAACACCCCATCGTAGCGAATGGGGTGCAAGGGCTTCGTCAGAGATACATGTTTTCTGCTATTGAGAAACGAACATCAGTACAACTTACACAAGCTAAATCAGCTTAGAAACCGACACCGATATAACCACCTGCCGTCATACCATCGACCTTAACACCATCCGATTTACCAGCAGTCAATTGATAACGGCCATCAATACCGACAAAGAAATCTTTCCAGATGTTGTAATCGATACCTGCACCAAACATAACACCTGGCGTTAAATATGTGATGGACTCAGAAGTTGGGCTGATTACATGAAGTGCCAAGCCCATCGGAATAATCCAAGGTCTCAACTTCGAGCCTTCGAAAAACTTGATTTTGGGGGCTGCGGTTAAAGTGAACTGACTAACTGTTACACTGCGTGGATTCTGCGGGGCACCGACCAACATGGTTGGTATGTTCGCCAGTGCATTGCCCTGAACATTGTTAGAGAAATTCATGTACTGAAACATTAATTCTGCAAAAACAGAGGTTTTCGGCAGCGCGCCCCATACATTATCGGTCAGTTTCCAGTCAAGACCAGCGCCCGTATACCATCCATCTTTACCAGCCTGATCCTGAGCACCGATTGGCGCGACATTACTTTGTATACTGGAACCATTCCGGTTCTGCATCGCGTGGGTAAAGCCACCCCGGAAGTGCAGCATATGATGCTTTTTCTCAACCTGATCCATTACGGGCGTAAGACGGGTTTCCATCGCAGAATTACTTTGCTGGATCGTATTGACTTTCTGAACCGTCTGGTTTGTCGTTTGTTCTATGGTGTTGACTTTTTGTACTGCCTGAGAGGATTCAGTCTTTACTTTTTCCAGTTCAACCTGAATAGCTCTTAACCTGTCTTCTAATTGTTTGATACGCTGTGCGGCAGCGTCATGCGCTAAAGCATGAGGTGCGATCATCACGCTTATTATAAAAAGCAAACCTGCAGCAACACGGGAAGCCAGCCGTGCTCTGTTTAAAAAATATTTCATATGACTCTCCTTTTTATTTATTCTATTGTTCCAATCTGACAACTGCCTGAGTATGGTAAGAAATTATTTCGGTATAAACTTTGATCTGAATCAAGTTAATATCAATCAATATTTTTTAAATCTTTGAGGTTTTTCTGTTGATGCCTGATTTTATATTTCCGCCGGTAGACGCTGCATTGACCGAACCCAATGGTTTGCTGGCAGCAGGGGGTGATCTTTCTCCGCAGCGGTTACTCTCAGCTTACTGCAAAGGCATTTTTCCGTGGTTTAATGAAGAGGATCCCATTTTATGGTGGAGTCCGAATCCAAGAATGGTGCTGTTTCCAGATGAACTTAAAGTGTCGCACTCGTTACGAAAAGTATTGAAAAGAGCACAGTACGAAATCCGTACTGACTATAATTTCATGCAGGTGATGCAGGCCTGTTCTGCGCCGCGCAAAGGGCAACTCGGTACATGGATACATCCGGAAATGATCGCAGCCTATACGGCGCTGCATGAAATGGGATTGGCGCATTCAGTCGAAACCTGGATGGATGATCAGCTGGTTGGCGGATTGTATGGCATTGCACTGGGCAGGGTATTTTTTGGCGAATCCATGTTTTCCCGTGCGCCGGATGCTTCAAAGATTGCTTTTGTTCATTTGGTGAGGCAACTGAAGGATTGGAATTTCAATGTGATTGACTGTCAGGTTAAAACAGCACATCTGGCATCGCTGGGTGCACGGGAAATTCCAAGAATGAAATTTACTCAAATACTGGAATCATCAATAATTAACACCAATCCCGGTCATAAATGGGAATTTGATAATAGGCCGATTAAGTAATCTGGGATCACCCATGATTAAATGTCATACAACGAATACTTATCCCTGTAGTTATTTACCTGAACAATCTGCACGTTCCGAGGTCGTATTATCTGAGCATCCAGTTGATACACAGGTTTACGGGAAGCTGATACAAGCTGGTTTTCGCCGCAGCGGGAATTATGTTTACCGCCCTTGCTGTGCACATTGCCAGGCATGTATTTCGGCTCGGGTTAATGTCAATGCGTTTGTACCTAACAGAGCGCAACGCCGCACATGGAAACAGCATCAGACGTTGATTGCCAGACAGCATGGCCTGCATTACAAACAGGAACATTATGCGCTCTATCAACGTTATCTGGCAGAGCGTCACTCCGGTGGCGGCATGGATTACGACAGCCGTGAGCAGTACTGCAATTTTTTGTTGCAAAGCAATGTCAATTCCAGACTTGTCGAGTTTCATGAAATGGAACAGTTGCGCATGGTCAGCATTATCGATGTATTGCCGGATGGATTGTCATCGGTATACACATTTTTTGATCCGGCGGTGGCCAATGCAAGCTATGGTACTTACAATATCTTATGGCAGATTCATCAGTGTCGGGAGCTTGGCCTGACTTATCTTTATCTGGGTTACTGGATCAAGGAGAATCGAAAAATGTGCTACAAAGCCAATTTTCAGCCATTGGAAATTCTGCGTGATGGTTGCTGGCAGCGATATAATAATGCCGGTCCTGTCTGATGTTCACTGATAAGCCACATTTCTGGATAAACTATCCCATGCTCTATACGCTTCTTCGCCCGTTACTTTTTAAGCTGGACCCCGAGGCGGCTCACTGTGTCACTTTCAATGCGATTGAAAAAGCCAGAAAACTGGGTTTGCTGAATGGTGCCCCATTTTCTTGCCAGCCTCGTAAGGTCATGGGACTTGATTTTCCTAATCCAATCGGACTGGCGGCTGGCCTTGATAAGAATGGTGAGCACGTCGATGCGCTTGCCGCGCTGGGGTTTGGTTTTATTGAGATCGGTACGGTTACCCCACGCCCCCAGCCGGGTAATCCAACCCCGCGCATTTTTCGCATTCCTGAAGCAAATGCAATCATTAATCGCCTGGGTTTTAATAACCATGGCGTGGATAAACTGATCGAGAATATAAAACAAACCGATTACCGGGGCATACTGGGTATCAATATCGGCAAGAATTTTGATACGCCGCTTGAGAAAGCAACGGATGATTACCTGATTGGCTTGCGTAAGGTCAGCCGCCATGCCAGCTATGTAACCATCAATATTTCATCGCCCAATACCCGGAATTTGCGGCAATTACAACAGTCTGACGCACTGGATGAGCTGCTGTCCGCATTAAAGTCCGAGCAAGCAAAGCTGGCTGAAGCGCATGGCAAATACACCCCCTTGGCTGTAAAGATCGCACCGGATCTGGATGAGTTACAAATTCAATCCATCGCGAAATTGCTGCTGAAACATCAGATGGATGGCGTCATTGCAACAAATACGACATTGTCGCGAGTAGGGATTGAGCATTTGCCGCACGCGCATGAAACCGGCGGTCTAAGCGGTGCGCCCCTGACACGATCGGCGACGGCAGTCATTCGCCAATTGCATCATGTTTTGCAAGGCGCCATGCCCATCATCGGTGTCGGCGGCATCATGACAGCGGCTGATGCGCAAGAAAAAATGGAGATCGGTGCAAACTTGATCCAGATTTATACAGGATTGATTTACCGGGGTCCGGATCTGGTCAGGGAAATTGCGCAGGTCGTCTGTGCTAACCGGACGATGACTATCTGATTGGTTATTGATGATAAGTAAATTACGCATAACAGAAATTGATGCTTTGTTGCCACAAACCCAATGTGGAAAATGTGGCTTTTCAGGCTGTGAGCCCTATGCAACCGCTATTGCGGAAGGCCGTGCCGATATCAATCAATGCCCGCCAGGCGGTATGGAAGGGATTCACAAATTGGCAGAATTGCTGGGGGTTGAACCCAAGCCGCTGAATGCCAGCCATGGTATTTTCAAACCCAGGGCGGTTGCCTGGATTGATGAACAGACCTGCATTGGTTGCACCTTCTGCATTAAATCCTGTCCGGTTGATGCAATTGTGGGGGCGGCCAAACGAATGCATACTGTTATATCCGCTGAGTGTACGGGGTGTGAATTATGTGTTGCTCCCTGTCCGATGGATTGTATTCAAATGATTCCTGTCGCGGAATACCGGCGTGATCCACACGATCCTCTGGCAGAAGAAGCCAGAAGGAATGCTGCGGATACAGCGCGTTCACGCTATCAATTCAGGGTGCAACGACTCGAACGGGAGAAGCGGACTGCTAAAGAAAAACGTCTGCTGAAAGGTACGGTAAAATCAAAAGTAACCATCACATCAGCTGATGACCGGAAGAGAGCGACTGTCCAGGCGGCTATAAAACGCGCAATGGCAGCACGGGCTCAGGCAACTAAAAATAATTCACCGAATCCACATGAATCCAGCGAAACGACATGAAATCTTTGCCTGCCTGAAATCAGCAAATCCCCATCCGACTACGGAACTGGTTTATCACTCACCTTTTGAATTACTGATTGCGGTTATTCTTTCTGCGCAGGCGACTGACAAAAGCGTTAATCTGGCGACAAAGCGGTTATTTCCACTGGCCAATACACCGGAAAAGATTCTTGCACTGGGCGAAGCAGGGTTAACCCAGTTCATTAAGAGCATTGGGTTGTACAAAACCAAGGCGAAGAATATTCTGGCAACCTGCCAGTTGCTCATTCAGCAGCATAATAGCGCAGTACCTCGCACGCGTGAACAACTGGAAAGTTTGCCGGGAGTTGGACGTAAAACTGCCAATGTGGTACTGAACACTGCTTTTGGTGAACCGACCATGGCAGTCGATACTCACATTTTCCGGCTTGCCAACCGCACCGGCCTTGCACCGGGAAAAACAGTGCTGGAGGTTGAGTTAAAGTTGCTGAAGGTTATACCGAAAGAGTTTCTTCAGGATGCGCACCATTGGCTAATTCTGCATGGCCGGTATATCTGTACGGCAAGAAAGCCAAAATGTCCCTTATGTCCTATTAATCACTTGTGTGAATTTAAAGAAAAAACTGTTTAACGCAAACAACTGTTATGTTTAAACCATCGAGAGCGCAGGTGCGCCAATTATTTTTTGATACGTGGCATAAATACCGCCAGCGGGAGATACTGACCGGTCTTGAAAGTCTGGCGCTGGAAGTGATTCTGCTGCACCCGGAATATCACGACATGCTGAACGATATGGATCGGTATATTGACAAGGATTATTTGCCGGAGGCGGGAGACGTAAATCCCTTTTTGCACATGAGCATGCATGTGGCGATTAAGGAGCAGCTGTCCATCGATCAGCCGATTGGCATTTGCGAACGGTTCATGCGACTGAAAGATATTGCCGGGAATGAACACGATGCAGCACACGGGGTGATGGAATGTCTGGCAGAGATGATATGGCAGGCGCAGCGTAACCAGGCGTCCCCCGATGCCACTATTTACTTTGAATGTCTGGATAAACGACTGGCTTCAGACGCGCATAAAAAACGGGATCGGCATTAAATGCCCTATCCCGTTCTTAAACCTAAAAAGTGAAGTATTCTAAACTTTAGGCAAGCGACTAATTTGGTTTATTTCTTTGAGGTCATGCTGCCTGGCAGGCTTGAGTAGTAAAAAGCCAGATTATCAATATCTTCCGCACTCAGAGCAGCTGCCATTCCAGACATAATAGGGTCATTTCTTGCGCCGGACTTATAATCGTTCAATGCTTTTGCCAGATAAGTTCTGTACTGTCCGCCAATCTTCGGGAAGTTTGGTGCTGGGCTGTTACCGTCTGCACCGTGGCATGAGGCACAAGCCTCTGATTTACTTTTACCTGCTGCAATATCAGCAGCAATTACCTGACTCGATAGTATCAAGGCTGCACCGCATAATGCGGTAATAACATAATTCTTCATAATCTAATCCTTGCATTAATAGCTTAATTAATTTGCGGAATAATAAGCGGCAAAATCTTCAATATCCTGCTGGGATAATGTCTTGGCAATGGCTGTCATTGTTGGATGACTGCGTGAGCCATTCTTGTAGCCTTCCAGCGCCTTAATGATATATTCTGCGTGTTGACCACCAATTTTTGGTACATGATAAGCTTTCGGGAAAGCTGTGCGATAGCCATCTATTCCATGGCAGCCGACACACATCGAGCTCTTATCTTTAGCAGCAACCGGATCGCCAGCTGCCTGGGTTACGCCAGTAAGCACGAAAAACATACTCGTGGCGATTAGTAGATTCATAATTGTTTTGTGTTTCATGTAAGCCTCCTTCTCTCAAAACTTGCACTTTAAACGATGCGTCTAATTTGGTCAATGAAATTTGGTCAATGGATAATAACTATGTCCATGTTGTTTATAGGGAAATCGTCATCATAACTCTGAATTACCTTTTGCCTGTTTTGATTCCAGTTCCTCCCATTTTGTCAGGCAGTCAAGCAATTCTTTATCAATTACGGAAAACCGTACTTGTAATGCTTTGGCTTCATCGGGGTGATCACGATAGATGCTCGAATCATTCATCCTTAAAGTGATATTTGCCTGCTCTCGTTCCAATGCCGCAATTTTTTCAGGTAATGCTTCCAACTCGCGAGTTTCCTGATAACTCAGCTTTCTGGTCTTGGTCGATGATTTTGCTTTATGGGTTTTAACCAGTGAACAATCTGATTGTTGAGAGGCAACGGTTCCTTTTCCAGCAGCTTTTGTTCGTACCCAATCCTCATAACCACCTATATATTCACATAATACACCGTTCCCTTCAAATGTAATTACTTGTGTGACGACATTATCAAGAAATTCACGGTCATGGCTGACTAAAAACAGGGTGCCTGTATATTCCTGTAACAAAACTTCCAGTAGCTCAAGTGTCTCGATATCGAGATCATTGGTGGGTTCATCAAGCACCAGCACATTGGCGGGTCGTGTAAATAAGCGTGCCAGCAATAAGCGGTTGCGCTCACCGCCGGAAAGGGTTTTGACAGGAGAACGCGCACGTTGCGGTGCAAACAGAAAATCTTCAAGATAACTGATGACATGCTTGCGTTTGCCATTGATTTCCACAAAATCAGAACCCTGACTGATGGTATCCGTCAGCGTCATTTCTTCATTCAATTGTTCGCGCATTTGATCAAAATAGGCGACGGACAGCTTTGTTCCCTGCTGAACTGTGCCGGTATCGGGTTGTAATTCCCCTAGAATTAGTTTCAGCAGCGTTGATTTTCCCACACCATTCGGTCCCAATAATCCGACCCGATCTCCCCGCATAATGCGACAGGAAAAGTTTTTTATGATGGGTTTGTCGCCATAACTTTTGCTGATATTTTCCAGTTCGGCGACCAGCTTGCCGGATTGTTCCCCGGCATCCACGGCGATATTTACCTTGCCAGCCTTATCTCGCCTGGCCGCGCGTTCCAGACGCAATGCTTCCAGTTGCCGCACCCTGCCTTCGTTTCGTGTGCGCCTTGCCTGTATGCCTTTGCGAATCCAGACTTCTTCCTGCGCAAGAACCTTGTCAAATTTTTGATTATGGGTTGCTTCAATCTCCAGCATTTCTGCTTTTCTGCGCTGATAATCGACAAATTTTCCGGAAAACGTTTCCAGATTTCCACGATCAAGCTCGATAATTCTGGTGGCGACATTATCCAGAAAGCGGCGATCATGCGTGATAAACAAAACGCTGCCTGAAAAATCCTGTAACAATTCTTCCAGCCATTCGATCGAGGCGAAATCCAGATGATTGGTTGGCTCATCCAATAACAGTACATCGGGTGATATTACCAACGCCCGTGCGAGCGCAACGCGTTTTTTCAAGCCACCGGACAGATGTGCAATGCGCGCATCGGTCGGTAGGTTTAATTTATCAATGGCTGTCTCTATTTTTGCTTGTACGCTCCAGCCATCACGGGTTTCCAGTTCCCCTTGCAGCTCCTGTAAACGGATGAGCAGTTCATCAGTGTTGTCTGCGCCGTCACTTAAAGCATGGGAAACCGCGTGATAGGCGATTAATATCTGGCTGATATTGCCCAGACCCTTGGAGACTTCCTGATAAACCGTATTGTCCGGATCCAGCAACGGCTCTTGCGATACATAGGCCAGTTTCAAATTTGGCGCGCACCAAAGCTTGCCGTCATCTAATTTGATCTCACTGGATAACACACGTAACAGGCTTGATTTGCCACCACCATTTCGACCAATCAGGCCGACACGTTCACCGGGATCCAGTTGTAAATTTACTTGATCAAGTAATGCGTGATGACCGAAGGCTAAACAGGCTTTTTCCAGCGTAATAAGGGGCATGGGCGGTATGTTGGGTAAGCGTTGACTTTCTTAAGGCCGGGCAGGGATGGCAGCACGAAAAATTTTGAGCATCAAGCGATATTTATTGATTAATGGTTTTTTAATTGTGTCAAAAGCAGGCTATATTTTGTGCGGCATACCAGCAGGGATAAGGTTCTGTAATCATAAATGGAGCGCGAGGCTCCATTTATGATTACTTTGACAGGTCCAATTATAGTTTGAATTTGTAATGCGTAGTTTATTAATGTGCTGCCGTCACATTAATTTTCTTGGGTTGTACCGCTTCCCGTTTTGGAATGATAACCTCCAATACACCATGTTTTGATGCGGCAGAGATTGCATCAGGATTGGCGGTATCGGGTAAACTGAATCGACGGTAAAAAGATCCGTACGTGCGTTCAACCCGTTTATAACCTTCTTTCTCGGTTTTCGCTTCCGATTTCTTTTCACCTTTAATAGTCAGAACACCATCTTCCATGCTGATATCAATTTCTTCAGGTTTGACACCCGGTATATCTGCATGGATGACAAATCGATCAGCTTCTTCCTTGATATCAACCGCAGGCGCCCATTCCGCAGTGGCTGTAGAGCCTTCCGCACCGCTGCGTTCCAGTTCTCTTTGCAATTGACTCAATAAACCCCAAGGCTCATAACGTGTAATAGCCATAACCAATCTCCTTTTTAATTAAAATACACTGTGCGTGTCATTTTTAGCAGACCCTTTCAGTCATTAGCAAAATGACTGATGGGACATTTTTCAAATAAAAGCATACTTTCAGAAATGGATATAAGGATATTTCAGTTTTTTTCAACCCTGCACTGCAACATTCTGTATTGGAAAGGTAATAAAAATGACTGACAGCATTGTCTGATGCGGTCAAACAATGCGGCATTTCTTACTGAGGGCGATGTGCGAGGCGTCGTTTGAATACCCACCCTGCAATGGGCAACACTGCCAGCAAAGCAATCCACCCCCAGTGACGTTTCAGCCATTCCGATGGATTGGCCTGGACAATCAGATTTGCGTCGGCAAGATCAACGACCTTCAGATGCTGCTCGCCATTATGCTGGGTCAACAGATGCAGGTGGAAGGTTAATTCCTGTTTGCCCGATGATTCAGGCGTGACGCGCCATGTCCAGCGCGTTATATCGTTATAGACATGCAATTGTTCCTGCGGCCCCTGTTTCTCGATCGTGAAATGCTCACCCGTAATTTCCGCTTTCATGCTGGGCGATACGACACCGGTTATGCCCTGTATGGACGTGCCTTCTGATGAAATGGAAATGATTTCATTCAGAAAACCCGCGAGATTCTTCGTCGACAAATTCAGGGTCACCTCAAAAGTTTCAAACTGCTTAATCTCGGTTGGCAGCGTGATGGCGGTAATATCGATGGGTATTCTCAACACCACAGGATTAGACAGCCGCTTGCTCCCCGCGAGTGAATGCATGAAAGAGTTTATGGAAAAAGGCACTACTAATAAGACCGCCAGCAGGGCAAAAGGCATTAATAGATTAAAATTCAGGCCGGTTTCAGGTTCTGTGTCACGCATGATTATTCCTTCTATTCATTACATTATGTGGCCAGATCATATCATTTCTCGCTAAATGAACTTGCAAGCTGCGCAACAACAAGAAAAAGTATCTGATGTCTGAAAGGATATTCTGGCCGGGAATATCTGGGTAATTCTATGTTTTCTGGTTGAAATGGACAACAAAAATGTGCTGGCAGGAAAGTAGGGTTTGTCAGTCAAATAAATTGGGTGACTTTATTTGTGGAAGAGTTGTTCTGGTTGCTGGATTGTATTATAGAAATGATTGTTTGCAAGACTTGGCCCGATATTATAATAATTATAAAATTTTAAAGAAAGAGTATTGCTAATGAAAAGCGGTAGATTTCCAGTGTTAGCAGTTTTCGTCCCTATTTTCATTAAATTTACAATGAAACCATTTGCTCAACAAACTAAGTACAAAAGAACGATCATGATTAAATAATGTTATACGTAGATATTCTTTCATTTTCCTTGCTCTAATTGCTCCCATTATTCCAAAAGTAGCAACGAGAAGATTAAACACTATTGCTCCAGTTGGAATAGATAAGTTAGAGATGGACAAATGGGTAAAAATCCAATGAGAAAAGAAACTAACTACCAATATAGTTCCTGATAAAACTGCTGATATAAAGAAAAATATATAAAGTGAATAATAGTATTCTAATTGAACACCAAAGGCTGGGCTTTTTTCCCTGCATTCCATTTCAAGTGCATGTAGCGTCGCGTGTATTTGTTTATGTGAAAGATCCTTTATGCTATTCCGATTATCTATATTATGTTCGCCAAGGCGTTTAACCTTCCTATCATTTAAAATTGCTTCATTCTGGATATGGATAAACCATGCATAACTCGATTTAAAATTTCCTCTTCCTTCTATCATCTTTTTCTTTAATAGAAAAAGAATGTCAAATAATGCAATTGAAATTAATTGAGATACAGTTATTCCCGCAATACCTAAACCAATGATAAATGCAGTAGCAACTGAGATACTAATTTTCTCATTTTCTCATTTTCATCATATAGATAGCTGCTTGTGGTATCTGGATAGCTAATCAATAGAATTATTAGTAAAAGAGTTCCAATAATAGGTATTCGTGGAAAATCAAATCTGATAGTTTTTGAAAACTCTCCCATTGTCAATCCTTACTTTGCGTACAAGTTTTAGTTTAGGTCTTATGTTTTTGCATTCTTACTTCTTTTTCGTATATTTAAACAAGTTGTAGATTGAAGCAATACGTATCAAATATGAACCTTGCTCCGGTTGCACTAGCAAAACCACATATCACCCATATTCCTTCAATTCTTTGCGAGCCATCAGATACTCTGGATAGACACTCTCGACCTGTTTCCAGAATGCTGCCGAATGATTCATTTCGATCAGGTGGGACAGTTCATGCGCAATCACGTAATCAACCAGATGCGGGGGCATCTGGATCAGGCGCCAGTTCAGGTGGATGATTCCATGTGCATTGCAGCTTCCCCAGCGGGTTTTGGCGCGTGACAACCGAAACGGGGGGCACGGAACACCCAGTTTTTCTGCATATACAATGAGGCGTTCCTTGAAATGGGTAATGGCTTGCCGGTGATACCAGGCCATCACGAATTTTTCTCTCTGGTGAGAAGTCAGCGTCGTTCCGGTTTCTTCTGCCGAGAGGGGTGCCATATGTACCTCACCCGATGTCGATATGGCAATCTGCCAGGGCTCGCCGAGCAGTGGGTAGGATGCCCTGTCGCTCCACACGGGTTCAATGGTTTTCTTGTTTTTCCACTGCTCCAGCTTGCGAGTGATCCAACCGGCTTTATCCTGCAGGACAGACTCAACGCGGGGGATTGGTGCTTTGAGAGGGATGCTGACAATCAGACCAAAGCGATCAATTTTTAAGCCAATCGATTTGCGCTGGCAACGTTTAAGTATGTACGCGATGTCCTGTCCGTTCAGATGAGCGTAGCACTGCATGGTCAGGTTTTCTGGCTGTTCTGGTTGCTGATCTGCTGCATTTCAGATTCAATCCAGGCTTCCACTTGAGCGTTCAATTCGCTTGCTTCCATGCCGGTGGGGTTAATGGGTTTGCCGATACTGACCGTAATCGTTCCGGGCGATTTAACGAAAGAATTCCTGCCCCAGAATTCGCCTGCATTATGCGCTACGGGTATCACTGGCACATTCGTGTGGGTAGCCAGCCAGGCACCGCCGATCCGGTATTTGCCGCGTTGTCCCGGCGCGATGCGCGTGCCTTCGGGAAATACCACGATCCAGAACCCCTGCTGCAAACGATCCCTGCCCTGTTCAACGATCTGTTCCAGTGCTCTTTTTCCTGATTTCCGATCGATCGCGATGGGGCTTGTCATGGCCAATCCCCAGCCAAAGAACGGGATACGCAGCAATTCTTTTTTAAGCACCCACACCTGGGGTGGGAAAATTTTCTGGAAAGCCAGTGTCTCCCATGCCGATTGATGCTTGGAGAGTATGATGCTCGGGGTCTGGGGGATATTTTCTGCGCCCAGGATGTTATAGCGAATGCCGCACAGGTTGCGCAGCAGAAACAGCATGATAAATGTCCAGCTGGAAGTGACGCGGTAACGGTTATGCGGCGATAATGGAAAACAGGCTAGCGTGATCAGTGCATAAGGCGGCGTGATGATAATCTGCAGCAGCATGTACAGCGTTGACCGGAAAACTGTCAGCATTATGCGTGCCCTACGAGCGATTCAGCGACCTTTGACAGGTTATCAAAAACCTGGGTATTGGCCGGCAGTTCCTGTTTGGCGCGGGTGGCCTGACCTTTGCCGGTCAGAACCAGAATAGGCGTTGCGCCGACCGCAGCAGCGGCCTGTAAATCCCTTAATGAATCACCCACCGCCGGGATGCTTTTCAGGTCAACGCCATACCGCTGCATAATGTCATTAAACATACCGGTTGCCGGTTTCCGGCACTGACACTTGTCCGCGCTGGTATGTGGACAAAAGAATATGGCATCGATGCGCCCACCTGCATGATTGATCGCTTTATACATTTTGTCATTGATGGCGTTGAATGTAATCATGTCCAGCAGCCCGCGCCCGATGCCGGATTGATTGGTTGCGATGACGATCCGATATCCGGCGTGGGTGAGGCGTGCAATGGCTTCCAGACTGCCCGGAATGGGAATCCATTCATCGGGTGTCTTGATGAAGGTCTGGCTGCTGTGATTGATAACACCGTTATTGTCGAGGATGATCAGTTTCATATCAGGAGGCCAGTTTTGAGAGGTCGGCGACGCGATTCATCGCCTGATGTAAGTGTGCCAGCAGGGCAAGCCGGTTATTACGCAAGGATTCATCATCAGCATTCACCATGACATTGTCGAAAAAGGCATCTACCGGCGACTTCAAGGCAGCCAGTATCTGCAAGGAAGCCGTGTAATCACCGGCACTGAAAGCCTCATTTGTTTCGGGTGATATGCCCGTCAACGCCTGATAGAGCGCCTGTTCATCCGGTTCCCGCAACAAATCGGCGTCCACTCTGGTAGGGATGTCGCCTTCAACTTTTTTAAGGATATTACCAACCCGCTTGTTGGCGGCCGCAAGACTGATTGCCTCCGGCAGTGCCGCAAAAGTGCGCACAGCGGCAAGGCGCTTGGGGATATCGCCTAGATGCTGCGGATTTAAACTGAGAACTGCATCGACTTCCTGAGCGGTGTAACCTTGTTCACGCAAGCTGCCAGCGAGTCGTTCATAGATGAAAACAAATAATGATTCACTTAATCCTTTTGGAACATGACGAATTCTAGAGCTTCGGACTTCTTTCTTCTCCTCGATATTCCATTTTTTATTTTTATAAAAGCATTGTGACCACTGATTTTCAATAGTTGGATCATAGATAGTTTTAATGATTTGCTGGATTAACGTATTTAGTTCAAGTGGTAAGTTTTTCTCGGTCAATATGCGAATGACACCCAATGCATGGCGGCGCAGCGCGAATGGATCCTTATCGCCGGTCGGAATTTCGCCAATTCCGAACATATCCACTAACGTTACAAACTTGTCGGCCAGTGCGATACATATTCCAACGGGATTGCGTGGCAGTACATCACCCGCAAAACGTGGTTTGTAATGATCTTCAATGGCAAAGGCGATATCGTCACCCAACCCTTCATATTGTGCATAATAACGTCCCATAATACCTTGCAATTCCGGGAATTCGCCCACCATGTCGGTCAGTAGATCCGCTTTTGCCAGCGTAGCGGCTTCATAGGCTTGACTGGCTAATGTATCATCGTTTAGTTGTTGCCCAATCATCCTTGCGACTGCGCGGACATGATGCATGCGTAAGCCTTGCGTGCCGAGCCTATTGTGATAAACCACCTTGTCCAATTCAGGGATACGCGAGGCCAGTGTTTTCTTGCAGTCCTGATTAAAGAAAAACTGGGCATCGGCCAAGCGTGACCGCACTACCCGCTCATTGCCGCCGATGATCAGACTGGGGTCAGCCGGTTGAATATTGGAGACCAGCAGGAATTTGTTGACCAGCCTGCCTTGCGCATCCAGCAGCGGAAAATATTTCTGATTTGCTTTCATGGTCAGAATCAGGCATTCCTGCGGCACTTGAAGAAACTCAGACCCAAACGTGCCCACCAGAACATTGGGATGCTCGACCAATGCAGTCACCTCGTCCAATAAAGCGTCATCATCAATCGGGGTGAGGTTCTCCTTTTTGGCCGCTGCGGCAAGCTGGCGTGTGATTTCTGCACGACGTTCGGAAAAGCCGGCAATAACCGCGCCTTCGGTTGTCAGTTGCCGGGCGTAACTATCCGCATCCTTTAACACGATGGGATTCACTTTTGCCTCAAAGCGATGCCCTTGTGTTTCGCGCCCGGCTTGCAAGCCCAGAATATTGACTGGAACGATGTCGGCACCATGCAAGGCAACCAGTGCATGGGCGGGGCGTACAAAATTAACGCTTTGCCAGCCATCCGCCAGCTGGTAGGTCATGACCTTGGGGATCGGTAATTGCCCGATGGTTTCATTCAAAGCCTTTTGTAAACCATCGGTCAGTTGTATTCCTTTGACTGTGATGTCCAGAAACAGTGTTTCTGTTTTGCCGTCCATTACCCGCTTGAACTGTGGCACGGCTGATGTATCCACACCCAGGCTGGCCAGCTTTTTCAATAAGGGCGGCGTCGCTTGATCTTGGGCGTCGAGACCAACGGCCACTGGCATCAGTTTCTGGGTGACCGCTTTATCAGCAGCCTGTGCTGCCACATGGGTAATGTGCACCGCCAGGCGGCGCGGAGTGGCATACGCAGTGACTTGCGTCTCCGCCATCAAGAGATCCTGCGCTTTCAGGCTGGCAGCCAGTAATTCAGCAAAGCTGTTGCCAAGCTGCTTCAGTGATCTGGGGGGGAGCTCTTCCACCAATAATTCGACAAGCAGATTCTTGCTCATGATGCGGAGTCCTGCATATCCGGCATTTGTGCGACCCATTCTGGCGGCGCCATGGGGAAGTTCAGGTTTTTACGGCTGTCGTAATACGCCTTGGCGACCTGCCGCGACAGATTGCGGATGCGCCCGATATAGGCTGCGCGCTCGGTGACTGAAATGGCGCCGCGTGCATCCAGCAGGTTGAACGTGTGCGCTGCTTTCAGAACCTGCTCATAAGCCGGCAATGCCAACTGCTGAGTAATTAAATGACTGGCCTGTTCTTCATGCTTGCCAAAGGCCAGGAATAAAAACTCCGTATCGCTGTGTTCAAAGTTGTATCTGGATTGCTCTACTTCGTTTTGATGGTAAACATCATGGTAGGTCAGACCCTTATCTTCTTCCTTTGTCAGATCTTTTGTCCAGATCAGGTCAAACACGCTTTCCACGCCCTGCAGATACATCGCCAGGCGTTCCAGTCCGTAAGTGATTTCACCGGTTATGGGCTTGCAATCAATGCCGCCGACCTGCTGGAAATAGGTGAATTGAGTGACTTCCATGCCATTGAGCCAGGTTTCCCAACCCAGTCCCCAGGCACCCAGTGTGGGATTCTCCCAGTCATCTTCAATCAGACGCACATCATTCTGCGTCAAATCAAAGCCCAATTCGCGCAACGAATCAAAATACAAATCCAGAATATTTTTCGGCGCGGGTTTAAGCACTACCTGAAATTGATAGTAATGCTGCAAGCGGTTGGGATTATCGCCATAACGTCCGTCTTTCGGACGGCGTGCCGGTTGCACGTAGGCCGCTTTCCATGGCTCAGGGCCCAGCACGCGCAGAAAGGTGGCGGTATGACTGGTTCCGGCACCCACTTCCATGTCGTAGGGTTGCAGGATCGCGCAGCCCTGTTTGCTCCAATACTGTTGCAGCGTGAGAATAATTTCCTGGAATGTAAGTGTTGACATGAAGTGCCTAGATTAACCCACTCAAATGAAAGTAAATCGAATTTTACAGGGTTTTACGTGCAGTGCGAAAGGCTGATACGAATCCCATGCATAATATCAATCCGGCCAGCCCAAGCACCAGATAATTCCCGGTGCGCACATAAGGTGTCGTGCCGGTGAATCCTTGCACTGATCCGTGTAATGCTGCAGTGGTGAAGATTTCTATGGTTTGCAGTACTTCACCCCGCTCGTTGATGATGGCAGTCACGCCGGTATTCGTTGCACGCAGCATATAGCGCCCGGTTTCCAGTGCGCGCATTTGTGAAATCTGCAAATGTTGCTGCGGCCCGATTGAACGGCCGAACCACGCATCATTGCTGACGTTGACCAACATCGTTGCCTGGGGTAATTGATTGATAATTTCCTCACCAAATACATCTTCGTAACAGATATTGATGGCGACGCGCTGCCCGGCCAGATCCATCGGTTGCTGATCAAGACCGCCACGCGAGAAGTCGGACAGCGGGATTTGCAGTACACGGATAACCCAGCCGAACACCAGCTTCAGGGGGATGAATTCACCGAATGGAACCAGATGGTGTTTGCGATAGCTTTGTTCCGCTGCAGTGCCAAGGCTGAACATGGTGTTGTAATATTCGTCAGTTCCATTTGTTGTACGTTCGGCCAGGCCGATGAGTACATCCCCATTGTTGTTTCTGGCGTGATCCGCGATATATGTCAGGTAATCCGGCGGAACGACATCGCTAAACAGCGGTATGGATATTTCCGGCGTCACAATCAATCGGCTGTTGCTTTCCAGAATCAGGTGGGCATAAGTTTCCATGGTCTTTTCAACATGATCTTCACGCCATTTCATATTCTGGGGGATATTGCCCTGCAGCAGGCTAACCGATACCGGCTCTCCCAGCGGCTGCACCCAGTGAATCAATTGCAGGCCAAAGCCACTGATCCAGATCAGGCCAAATGACAATCCATAGCGCCAATTCTTGAAGCGCGTTTCAGCCCAGAGTGAAAGCAGGGCGGCGCTGACTACCAGCAAAAGGGATATGCCATAAACACCTGCTATCGGCGCAAAGCCAATCAGGGGACTGTAGGGTGCCTGCGAATATCCCAGTGCCAACCATGGAAAGCCGGTAAATAAGGTACCGCGTAGCCATTCAAACAGCATCCACAATGCCGCAGCGACCCATGCACCTATAAAGGGGGAAGCGATGCGTAGCTTTGCCAGTATCCAGCCGCCCAGTGCAGGAAACAGCGACAGATAAGCGCACAGTACAATCAGTGCCGTGACGGCGATAGGCATTGGCATTGCGCCGAAATCATGCAGACTGACATAGATCCAGGTAACGCCGGCACAGAATAATCCCATGCCAAAACAGAAACCCAGCCATGCTGTGTGCAGAGGGTTTGGGTATTTACGCCACAGTCCAAACAACAGGGCCAGCGTAATGACCGGTATGGGAAAAAGATAAAAGGGCGCAAAACCGAGTACGGTCAGCATGCCTGATAAAAAAACAATAATTAATTTAAAGTAGAAGTTTTTCAATCTGATTGAATTTTTGGGTGAAGGATAGGCTGGAATCAGTGTGTTTTATAGCACGGGTTAATTTATTTTTACTGTATGCCTGTGAGATGATGTGAACTTTCGTGATTTAATAATGTTCTCATCTGTGCTTATCATAAATTAATCGCTGATCCCTTGCGGATAATTTTATTTTTGTTTTATTGTGACGTTAATCAGGGGCGCTTACAGATTTATTTATTCACTTTACTGTCAGTATAAAAGTAGAATATGCCATTCATGTGAATTAACTGAATGAATGAAAAGGTTTGTTAGGTGAGGTTTGATATTAAGATATTGAATTTCATGAATCTGTTAAGTGTGATGGAATCGCGATACCCTTTGTTTATCTTAAATTTGAATACCAATCGGATTTTTCATGAAATTTAAAATTCTTTGCGTGTTATTGTTTCTTGGATTGTCTGCCTGCGCACAGATTCCCTCCAAAGAGGAAACAGAAAAATCTACTGAGCAAGAAGAACCCAGTCAACTTAATTTGCCCAAGCAGGCTTTAACGGCGCCTATTCTATTTGATTTTTTGTTGGGCGAAGTTTCGCTGCAGCGCGGTAAGCTCGATATTGCAATCAGTCGTTATCTTAAACTGGCAAAATCAACCCGCGATCCTCGCCTGGCCAAGCGCGCGACGGAAATTGCCTTGCATGCAGGCCACCCAACCGCTGCCGAGCAGGCAGTCAGCTTGTGGGTTGAGCTTGATCCGGATTCAGTGGAAGCGCGCCAGACCATTGCAGCACTGCTGGTGAACCTGGGTAAACTCGATATGGCCCGGCCACATCTTGAGAAATTATTGGCTTCTGAAAAAGATGGCATTGGCAATGCGTTCATGCAATTGAACCAGCTTTTGTCTCGCAATCCGAACAAAGAAGAAACATTGCTGTTAATACAACAATTAGCCAAACCCTATGCAGCATTACCGGAGGTCCATTTTGCCACATCGCAGGCAGCTTGGTTTGCGCAACGGCACGAGCTTGCGCTGGAGGAGATGAAGAAAGCACTTGCTTTGCGACCAGACTGGGAACTGGCTGCTGTCCATAACGGAAGGATGCTGCAACGCGTTTCAAATATAGAAGCTGCCGGGTTCTATAGGGATTATCTGGATAGCTATGCCGGGGCGAATGATGTACGGATTGCCTATGCGCGGATATTGATGGCAGAAAATAAAGTTGATCCGGCACGAGAACAGCTGCAACAATTATTAGCCAGGAACTCAGATAATGCAGAAGTTTTTATTGCGGTTGGCTTATTGTCGGGAGAATTACAGGATTTCGATATAACTGAATCTACTTTTAAGAAAGCGCTCAGTTTGGGCTATAAGGATCCCAATACAATACATTTTCACCTGGCTGCACTCTACGAAGAAACGGATCGCCCTGATATGGCGATGGAGTCGTACCAGCAGGTGAAAAGTGGCGGGCGTTATTTGCCGGCACAAATACGTTATGCCGATTTGCTGGCACAAAAGGGCTACCTGAATGATGCGCGGCAGCATATACAGAAATTGCCCGCTGCAAATGACCAGCAAGCGGCACATCTGATTCTGGCTGAAGCGCAGATTCTGCGTCGATCAGGGGCGCACCAGGAAGTTTTTGATTTGCTTAATGAAGGACTGCAGAAATTGCCGGACTACCCGGAGCTGCTGTATGACCGGGCCTTGGCGGCTGATAAAATCGGTAAATTTGAGATCCTTGAAGGAGATTTGCGTAAGTTGATAAAACTCAGGCCGGATAATGCTCATGCCTATAATGCACTGGGCTACAGTCTCGCAGAGCGGGGTAATCAACTGCCGGAAGCCTTGAAGCTAATTAAAAGGGCTGTTGAGCTATCCCCGGAAGACCCTTATATCATGGATAGTCTGGGGTGGGTGTATTATCGGATGGGTAATTTTGCCGACGGGTTGAACTATCTGAATCTTGCCTATGCAACCCGACCTGATCCGGAAATTGCCGCTCATTTGGGAGAGGTTCTCTGGGTGAAAGGCGCAAAAGAAGATGCCAGAAATATATGGCAATCCGCACTGGAGAAAAGTCCGGATAATGAAACGTTGCGTGATACCATGCAACGTTTCCTGCATCAGGGAACTGCGGAATGATTGAATGATAAGTAGTTTTTGAATGCCTTGTTGATATGGAGTTTTTGAGAACGCACCTATGAGTTGGAATTCAGGATTTCTATATCATTCAATTGGCGGGTATAATAACTGTTTTAGAAATTTATCTATACGATCAATGATAATTATCAAATCAATCAATAGGTTGTATTTGGGTGTCGATTAATCTCCAGAAAATGTCTAATACACTATCCGTACTCGAATTTAAGAGCAGTACTTTCTTTGTGCCTATCTTGATTCTTTTTAATCACGATATTGCGATGATTGAACAATCTCTGCAGGAAAAAATCCAGCTGGCCCCGGACTTCTTTAGACACTCTCCGTTAATCATTGACTTGCGTGAGTTAAATAAACAGGGTCAAGATATCGATCTGGCTGAAATTGTCGGAGTGTTGCGTAGAATCGGTTTGTTCCCGGTAGGAATACGGGGCGGTAATGAACAGCAGAACAGGAAGGCCCACGCACTATCGATTCCCATTGACACTGTCAGAGAACCGGATAGCCAGGCGGTAGCTGGCAATATACAAAAACAGGAAAACAGTAGACGTGCTTCCGAGGAACTGCAGGTTGCGGCTACCGATTCAGCTAACCCATCAAGTAAGCCCATTGCTGATACGCCGGTATCTTCGGCTGAAGCGACGCTCATTACCCAGCCGATTCGTTCTGGTCAACGCATTTACGCATCAGGTGATTTGATTATTATGTCTCAAGTCAGTGCCGGTGCGGAAATCATGGCTGAAGGTAATATACATGTTTATAATACATTGAGGGGGCGTGCTTTGGCAGGCGTGCTTGGCAATACGGCGGCACGGATTTTTTGTTTTGATTTGCAGGCAGAGCTTATCTCTATTGCCGGGGATTATAAAACCAGCGAGGACTTGAATAAACAGGTATATAACAAACCGATTCAGATCTATTTGCAGGATCATGCTTTAATTATTAAAGAGATTGCTTAAAGACCATATAGCAAAGGAGGCTCAATTGGCAAGAATAATAGTCGTAACGTCAGGAAAAGGTGGCGTTGGTAAAACAACAACGAGCGCAGCAATTGCCATGGGGCTTGCAAAAAGAGGCCACAAAACAGCAGTCATTGATTTTGATGTGGGCTTGCGCAATCTGGATTTGATCATGGGTTGTGAGCGACGTGTTGTATACGATTTTATTAATGTTATCAATGGGGAAGCGAGTGTTAATCAGGCATTGATCCGTGATAAAAACTGCAGTCAGTTGTATATTCTGCCAGCCTCGCAAACACGGGATAAGGATGCGCTGAGTCAGGAAGGTGTCGGTAAGGTGCTGGATGAATTGGCTAAGGAATTTGATTATATTGTTTGTGATTCTCCAGCCGGCATTGAGAAAGGCGCCTTTTTAGCATTGTATTTTGCAGATGATGCATTTGTTGTTACTAACCCGGAAATTTCTTCAGTAAGGGATTCGGATCGCATGTTGGGAATTCTGTCCAGTAAGTCACGGCGTGCTGAGAAAAATGAAGAGCCGGTCCGGGAATATCTGTTACTGACACGTTATGATGCTGATAGAGTTAAGTCAGGCGAAATGTTAAGCCTTGAAGATGTTCAGGAAATCCTGTCACTGCAGTTACTGGGAATTATCCCTGAATCAAAATCAGTGCTGTCTGCCTCTAACGCTGGTATACCGGTGATTCTGGATGAAAAAAGTGAAGCAGGTCAAGCATATACTGATGTAGTGGCGCGCTATTTGGGAGAGAAACGACCACATCGATTTATTGATGGCAAGAAAGGGTTTCTCAGGAAGCTTTTCGGAGGAAAATAATGAGCTTACTGGATTATTTTAGAGCATCAAAACCTAAAACCGCCTCGATTGCCAAAGAGAGACTACAGATACTTGTGGCGCACGAACGGACATATCGTAATCAACCTTCTTATTTGCCGCAGTTACAGAAAGAATTGCTGGAAGTTATCCGTAAATATGTCAATGTAGAACAGGATGCAATATCCGTAAATTTTGAGCAGGATGAGAATCAGGAGACGCTTGAATTGAATATTGTTTTACCTGACTATCAACAAACCGACAAGGGTCTGAATACATAGCGCTGACTATTTCTATCCGGGGGAAGGGGATAGAACAAGGTATTGCCTATCGAGGCAAGTTTGTTATTTATTAATGATGTGGACGTTTCCTTTGTTTGTAAGGACTTCTTTTTCCTTCGCGATGCTCTGGGGTATTGATAAATCAATACCGGATAATCTGCGCATAAACTGGGAAGATTTCCTGTTATTGGCTGCTGGACTCAGCATTTATCGGCGGTATGTTAAATCCGGGAAATTGCTAATCTGTATTTTTCCATTGATTGCAGGGTGCGTCACTGTAACTAGCCAGCCAGCGGTGGTAAAAACGGTTACTACTGAGCCGGTTACAGGCACCCAGGCTATGAAAGCAGCTGATTTTAACCTGCTCGGCAGGATATCCGTATCCAATGGAAATGAACGCTCTTCCGGTAGTTTGCGCTGGCAACATACCAAAGAAAATGACGAGATTCTACTGTTTACCTCATTAGGTCAGGCTGTAGCAGAAATAACTCAGGATCATAGCGGTGCCCGACTGATCACAGCTAAACTGGAAGCATTTTATGCGGTTGATGTGGAAAGCTTGACAGCAGAAATTCTGGGATGGCCTCTGCCGCTCAATGGATTACAGTACTGGGTGCAGGGTCTGCATTCACCAGTAACCGCCTCTGAGAAAGATCTGGATAGTGAAAATCGTGTACTAGCAATACGGCAGGATGGCTGGCAAATCAGATACAGTGGCAACAGTAATTCTGCGCAGACTGCAAATAATGCACAACGCTCCAGGGTGTTAAAGCTGAACTATAAAGACTTGAAGATCAAGCTAGTGGTAGATAGCTGGGAAATCGAATAAATTCTTAACCTGCAACCGTATTTTTATTAACTGCTACGTCTGTCCATGCTGACATTTCCCGCACCAGCCAAAATCAATCTCTTCCTGCATGTTGTGGGGCGCAGGCCGGATGGTTACCATTTGTTACAAACGGTTTTCCGCTTCCTGGACTTCTCCGATCAATTGGGATTTGAGGTGCGTACGGATGGCGTGATCAAGTTACAGACACCCATTGCAGGTGTTCCGGAAGAAAATGACTTGTGTGTGCGTGCGGCCAGGCTTCTAAAGCAGAGAAGTGGAACTGGTCAGGGAGTTGATATTTTTCTGCAAAAAAAGATCCCGATGGGTGGCGGTCTGGGTGGCGGCAGCTCTGATGCAGCGACAACGTTGATGGCGCTTAATCAATTATGGGGAATCAACTGGAGCAGGAATCAATTGCTTGAGTTAGGGCTTCAGCTTGGTGCGGATGTTCCTATCTTTGTTTTTGGGGAGAGTGCATTTGCGGAAGGAATCGGTGAAAAGCTTGTGCCAATCAGGCTGCCACCCGCCTGGTATCTAATCCTTGTTCCTTCTGTCAATGTTTCAACCGCGAAGGTTTTTACAAGCAAAGAATTGACACGAAACACGATACCAATCAAAATACCGCCCTTTTCCATCGCACAGGGACATAATGATCTGGAATCAGTGGTATGTCGGATGTACCCTGAGGTAGCGAGATGTTTGGAGTGGCTAAAACAGCTGAAAAATACTACAATAGCTGGAATGAGCGGTTCTGGGGCTTGTGTGTTTGCCGAGTTCGCCACAGAGCATGAAGCGCGGGCTGCGTTTGAACGTGTTCCTGATGATATGAAGGGTTTTATGGTAAACGGATTAGATCGCCATCCAATGGGTAGATCCGTGGAATAAAGAATTTGGGGAGTCGCCAAGTGGTAAGGCACCGGATTTTGATTCCGGCATTCGTAGGTTCGATCCCTACCTCCCCAGCCAGGATTAATGAATATAATCATTAAAGCATCTAAATTTGATTCAATCACAATAGGTCGGAATAGATCGGTTCTTTGGGTCTCTTATGTAGTCGGTTTGTACTAACAGGAGTAATTGATGCGCTCTATTTTCCAGCCTGATCTTTCAAAGAAATAGCATGTCTTACGACAGTTTGATGGTTTTCACCGGAACGGCCAATCCAAGATTGGCACAGGATGTCGTCAAGCATCTCAATATCCACTTGGGGCGTGCGACTGTTGGACGGTTCAGTGATGGTGAAATCATGGTGGAAATTCTTGAGAACGTGCGGGGAAAAGATGTTTTCGTGTTGCAATCCACGTGTGCTCCAACCAATGATAGCCTGATGGAAATATTAGTGATGGTGGATGCCCTGAAGCGTGCATCTGCTGGGCGTATTACAGCAGCAATCCCCTATTTTGGATATGCACGTCAGGATAGAAGGCCGCGTTCGGTTCGTGTGCCGATCACTGCCAAGGTGGTGGCAAATATGTTGACAACAGTTGGGATTGATCGATTGCTGACGATGGATTTGCACTCAGACCAGATTCAGGGGTTTTTTGATATTCCCGTGGATAATATTTATGGCATGCCAATCCTGCTGGGCGATGTGTGGAAACATAATTACCAGAATCTGGTCGTGGTTTCTCCGGATGTAGGGGGGGTTGTGCGCGCCAGGCATATGGCAAAGCGTCTGGAATGTGATCTGGCAATTATCGATAAACGGCGCCCAAAACCCAATGAAGCAAAAGTCATGAATATCATTGGCGAAGTCAGGGATCGTACCTGTGTCATTATTGATGATCTGGTGGATACGGCGAATACACTTTGTGAAGCAGCAAAAGCTCTGAAAGAGCATGGAGCCAAATCTGTGCTGGCATATTCCACGCATGCAGTATTATCCGGTAAAGCCATTGAGCGGATCGAACATTCTGCGCTGGATAAATTGGTGGTTACGGATACAATACCGTTGCGTGAAGACGCCATGGCATGTAGTCGTATCTGCCAGCTGAGTATTGCTGGCTTGCTTGCAGAGACCATGATACGAATCAGTAATGAAAGCTCATTGAGTTCATTATTTATGGAGTAATTGAACCAGTTTTTTAACCGGTTTGTCTGGTCGCGGACAAATCATAATATGGAGTAGTAAAAATGAAAATTGAAATCAGTGCCGATAAGCGCACATTGCAGGGAAAGGGTGCGAGCCGCCGCCTGCGTGGTTCTGGCAAAGTGCCAGCAATCATCTATGGTGGTGATCAGGAAGCGCAATCCATTGAAATGAATCATAAGGATTTATTTTATAAACTCAAGCTGGAAGCTTTTCATGCTTCCGTCTTATCGTTAAGTGTGGATGGAAAGAAAGAACCTGTATTGCTGCGTGATATACAGATGCATCCATTCAAACAACAAGTGCTGCATGTTGATTTCCAGAGAGTCGACAAAAACAAGAAAATACACATGAAGGTGCCACTGCATTTCATTAATGCAGAAATATCTCCTGGGGTAAAAACATCGGGTGGTATTGTTTCTCATATATTGACTGAAGTTGACATCAGCTGTCTGCCAAATGATTTACCGGAGTTTATTTCTGTAGATCTGGCCGAGCTGGTAGCAGGACATACCTTACATTTGAGTGATCTGGTATTGCCTAAGAACGTTGAAACAGTTGCGCTTGCCAAAGGTGATAATCTGCCAGTCGCTACGATTGTTATCCCACGTTCTGCACTTTCTGATGAAACAGCGGCAACTGAAGAAGCTACAAAAACAGAGGCTAAAAGTAGCTAGTAAAACAAATAAGAATTATTGGAATTTCTTAAATGAAAACAAAATCTGCTGGATCAAACATACTCCAGCAGATTTTGTTTTTTTGTATGGCATTTCCAGCCAGTTAAAAGTTGTTCGGCGGGTATTCGGATAATCGTGGTTTTATTATAGTTCATGAAGCTTATAGTCGGCCTGGGAAATCCTGGAAAAGAGTATATCGGTACACGCCATAATGCAGGTTTCCATTGGGTGGATCGATTGGCAGGAACATTGCGCGCGATGCTCAAAGCAGAAATAAGATTCCATGGACTATGTGCACATATCAGCCAGAAAGATATTGATCTGTGGTTACTTGAACCGCAGACCTACATGAATGCCAGTGGACGTTCGGTTGCCGCATTATGTCATTTTTATAAGATACAGGCTGATGAAATTATCGTTGTCCACGATGAGCTGGATCTATCCCCGGGGATTGCCAAGTTAAAGAAAGGAGGTAGCTCGGGTGGTCATAATGGGCTCAAGGACATTGCTGCAAAGCTGGGTACTCAGGATTTCTGGCGGTTAAGAATTGGAGTGGGTCATCCGGGTGACCGCCATGAGGTGGTAAGCTACGTACTGCATCCCCCCAGAAAGGAAGAAGCATTGTTAATCGATGAAGCTATCGAAAGAAGCCTGGAAGTATGGCCTCTCCTTGCCAAAGGCGCCTGCGAGGCGGCCATGTTGAAATTACACACCAAAGCATAAGAAATGTGAAAGAAGAGTGGGTTATCAACTTCTGGAACTTTCATATAATTCGTCGGAATCAATTTTAATGAGAATCAGGTTATGAGTTTGAAATGCGGAATTGTCGGTCTTCCCAATGTCGGTAAGTCGACCTTATTTAATGCGTTGACCAAAGCCGGGATCGCTGCAGAAAACTATCCTTTCTGTACGATAGATCCCAATGTCGGTATTGTTGAGGTGCCTGATCCCCGTTTGCAGAAACTCAGCGAAATCGTAAAGCCACAGAAAGTACAGTCAGCCATTGTCGAGTTTGTTGATATCGCCGGACTGGTAGCGGGGGCATCCAAGGGAGAAGGGCTTGGTAACAAGTTTCTTGCCAATATTCGTGAAACCGATGGTATCGTGAATATGGTGCGCTGCTTTAAGGATGATAATGTTGTTCATGTGGCCGGCAAGGTTGATCCCATATCCGATATCGAAGTTATTCAAACTGAATTGTCGCTGGCTGATCTGGCCACGGTAGAGAAAGCATTGCAGCGTGAATCCAAAGTTGCCAAATCAGGCAATAAAGATGCGATTAAACTGTGTGCATTACTGGAAACGGTCCAGGCACATCTTGATCAGGGTAAACCGGCTAGAACGCTTGTACTGGATAAAGACCAGAAACAATTGTTGCAGCCGCTTTGCTTATTAACTGCCAAGCCTGCCATTTATGTGGCGAACGTGGATGATAAGGGTTTTGAAAATAACCCCTTGTTAACACGGGTAGAGGAATATGCGGCCAGTGAAGGAGCGCCGGTTGTGGCCATATGTGCAGCACTTGAGGCAGAAATTGCAGAGTTATCTGATGAGGATAAACAAATCTTTCTGGCAGATATTAATCTGGAAGAACCCGGGCTCAATCGTCTGGTACGAGCTGGTTATGAATTGCTTGGGTTGCAAACTTATTTCACGGCCGGTGTTAAAGAAGTCAGAGCGTGGACCATCCATAAGGGTGATACGGCACCACAGGCTGCAGCGGTCATTCATACTGACTTTGAGAAAGGATTCATTCGCGCTGAAGTGATCAGCTATGATGATTTTGTTGCGTGTCATGGCGAGCAGGGTGCCAAGGAAGCTGGCAAGATGCGTCTGGAAGGAAAGGAATATATCGTTAAAGACGGCGACGTGATGCACTTCCGTTTTAATGTTTAATCACTTGGCAGCCTGTTAGATTGCAATGATGATGCGCAATGCATCTAATCTCAACTGAGCGGAATTAATCGCCAGAGTTAGTTTCTCCAGTTCTTGCTCAAAGAACTGGATTTCTTCTTCCCTGACGCTGGGGTTTACTTTGCGTAATGCCTTGAGCCTTTCAGTTTCTGCTGTAAACAGGTATTTTGTTTGGTGATGGGCTTGTGTCATGATTTCTGGCGCTTGTGCCTGAGCCTGATGCTCGCTGACAGACATAAGTGCTTTGATCGTATCCCGTTTGAACTGGATAATCTGTTTGGCGATCTCAGCAGTGACCGGTACATGGTGTTTATTGATGATTTCGTGTTTTAAGCCCGAGTAATCTTTGTCGGCGTACTCATCAATAAAAATACGAATCATGGTGGGCGGTAAGTAGCGGCTTCCTTGCTGAAACCGATGCCCACTTGTTTCAAGAATATAGAGGCTTTCAAGGCATAATGTGCCGGGCTGTATATCCGGGTGCTTTATCGTGCTGACGACTGCATTACCGAATTCATTACTTAAGATCCTGTCAATCGCATACGTGACCATTGGATGTTCCCAGGTCAGGTAATGCATATCTTCATTGGCTAGAGCGATGTCTCTATGGTAAGTGATTACTGTCCCCTCATCGATCAAGCCTGGAAACGGTGTAGTCATATGTTCACTGGGCTGGATTAAATGGCTGCCAGTTCGATGATCTTCTACATGTATGCCAAAACAGTCAAAAACCATATCCATGTATTGCGGAAGTGTAGGATCATTTTCTTGCGCGAGCGCAAGTTGATGGAGCCTGGTGGCGATGAGAGGCCGGAAAGAATTATATTCCAGTAACTTATCCCGCCCGCGATCCAATGTATCATTGAGTATTCGATTGGCTAATTGCGTGCTGCTGATCAAGTCTAAAAATTCATTGATATTGATATGTCGGTGATGCAGTGCTGTTTTAAGTGCAGGTTCTACCTGCGAGAAAACGGTCTGGCCAGCCAGACAATTTTTCTCGAAAGCATTCAGCCCCAGATGATACCAGTGATGCATAACTGCCTGAGCGCTGTCTTCCAGATAGGGTACGTATAAGTTGATTGTCTGGGTTTGGCCAATGCGGTCCAGTCGGCCAATCCGCTGTTCAAGCAAATCTGGATTTAGCGGTAAATCAAACAAGACAAGATGATGGGAAAACTGGAAATTTCTTCCCTCACTGCCGATTTCCGAACAAATCAATAGTTGACTGCCCGCATCTTTGTCAGCAAAGAATGCTGCGGCACGATCACGCTCAATCAGACTCATCTGTTCATGAAATACAGGCACATGCTGTCCGGTCAGTATTTTGAGAAACTGGGCGATATCACGAGCGGTTTGCGAGTGAGCCGTAATGACTAATACTTTCCTGGGTTTTAGTTGTTTTAGCGTGTCATGCAGCCAGTTGATCCGTGGATCAATCGTTGTCCAGTAGGGATCTCCAGGCTGTGCTCTGGCTTGATACAATAATTCTGGACATAGTAATAACTGGAATTTTGATAGACTGGTGGTTTCAAAGGTTGTCAGGCAGTCATGGTACTGCCTTGGCAATGGCAGCGGTATGGCGGTTAACTTTCTCTCCGGAAAACCTTTTATGGTTGCACGGGTATTGCGAAATAGTATCCGACCGGTACCATGGCGATCCAGTAAAAGCTCTGCAAGAGTATCTCGCGCACGCTTTGCTTGAGTTGCATCGCCCACCGCTTTTTCTAGTACCGTGAGTAAATCATCCGTTTGTGCCGTATGCGCGACAGAGTTGATTGTTTGCCGGGTTTTGTCATCCAGTTTTTGTTCACTTAATAAGACTTCTACTGCCTGAGCAATCGGTTCATAGGATTGTTCCTCGGCAATAAAGGTTTCAAAACTGGCGAAACGATGTGGATCAAGCAAGCGGAGGCGGGCGAAATGACCGGCCTTTCCCAATTGTTCCGGTGTGGCGGTTAATAGCAATACGCTTCGTATTCGTGCAGCCAGTTGTTCAATGATGGAATATTCCAGACTGGCCGCTTGCTCTGACCACTGCAAGTGATGTGCCTCATCGACGACCAGTAAATCCCAATGACCTTCCAGCGCTGCATTGAAGTAGTCTGGGTTTGATGCCAGAAAACTTAAACTGCAGAGAGTCAGTTGTTCGCTATGGAATGGATTTTCCAGTGAATCGCTTTCCTCCAGTGACCGATACCGCATTTCATCAAAGATACTGAAGTGCAGGTTAAAGCGCCGGAGCATTTCAACCATCCATTGGTGTATCAATGTTTCTGGAACAATAATCAGAACCCGTTTGATTCGTTCTGTTAATAGCTGCTGGTGCAGGATTAATCCGGCTTCAATCGTTTTTCCCAAACCGACTTCATCAGCCAGCAGTACACGCGGCGCATAACGACGTGCGACTTCATGAGCGATATATAACTGATGAGGGATCAGGCTGGTACGGGATCCAATCAATCCATACAACGGAGAGCGGGTAAACTGATTGCAGACCAGCCAGGTTTGATAACGGATCCGGAACCACTTGTCACTATCGAAGAATCCATTAAATAACCGCTCGGCAGGTCGATTAAATTGAATGGAATGCGCCAGTTGTTCTTCGGTGAGTTCAAGTTTCTGCCCATTCTCGCTTATTCCGGAATAGATCAATAAGTCATTGCTCTGGGCTATTGATTGTACCGTGAGCGTGTAGCCGTCAGAACTGGTGATGGTATCGCCTGCTGAGAAAGTGACGCGTGTGAGCGGGGCCGATTGTTTGGCATAAGAACGTATTTCTCCCGTTGCTTTGAAGGAAATAGTTACTACCCGATCTTTGACATCGATGATAGTACCTAAACCAAGCTGTAAATCTGCATCACAGACCCATCGCTGACCGAGTTTGAAATTACTCATGCACTACTACGATTGAAGAAAGAACGATATGCTAATAGAAAACAGTAGAAAAAACTAATCTGGAGAAGATTTTGACAGAAGAAAATTGATATTCAGTTTGTTACCTGAGTAATTTTCATATTACTTCTGAAAATTACTCAGGCTTTATGATTCTTTGTTGCAATAAATACGAAGTAGTTCTAGGTCTAGAAATTCAGGAACAAATTAGCTACCAAATTATGCATCATTTGATCAGGACGAGCGCTATGCGGTCTGTTGATGAATTGGTTCATATAACCCAATTCAACGGTTGCATACTGATTGACTTTGTAACCCAACCCAACGAATGCCCGGTTCTGATCGTAACCACGAGCAATAAAACCAGGATTATCAACGGTCGTCATAGCGATAAACAATTCACTTTGAACGATAAAACTGAGATTCGGATCTACTGATGGCATTGGAACTGCTAGTTTAACCAATTGGCGGAATCGATGAGCCACATCATCACTACCATGAATGGGAGCATTATGGTCGAAGAATCGTTGCTCAAAACGACTACGTGCCGACAATCTGCCGAATGAAAAATTATCAGCCCAGGTCACTTGCTCCCAGATTCGATGCTCATTAAATGGATGTGCTATCGATAGTGGCTCAGCTGTTGGTGCCCAAGCATAACCTGCCCACACAACAATTTTATCGGTTATCGCATAACCTAAACCGGGACGTATCAGGGATTGCGTAAATTGAGAAGCATCATTACCAAAACGTCCCTGTCCTTCCATCCACCATCTGAATTTTTTTAAGTCCGGATTATTCGGGTTAATTGCACCAAAATTACCCAGAGCTGTAATATTTCCCCAAACTTCAAAATCCTCTACGGTCCTGTCAGCGGCAGCCGGGTTACTAAGAATCAAACCAAACGCAGCCCATAGAATAAAAATGTTTATTTTTTTAAACATGAAATAATCTCCTCTCTAAGAAACAATTTGATTCTGTAAAATAGTTGGTTAAAGTTGTTTAACTGTATTCTTAAATACAGCAATCTATTGCATGCAACAATTCACATTTTGTATTGATTATTAATAATTGCTCGCTCCATATTTGTTTCAAAATAACGCATAATTTTCTACTAAAAATTAAAGATTAATAGCGTCCTCATTAGCGTCCTCATTATTAAACCGCCATGGAGGGTAGCATAGTAAATGTCAAGAAAGTGTTAAGAAATAACCTTGTCAAAGTTAGTGAATATATTCAATGGCATGCCAAGAAACCTTGGATGATTAAGAAATGCTTTGTAGACATTTGTTTGACAAGTCGTTACAAGACTAGGTATGGTAATCGCCTAAATATGAAAGTGATATAAAATAAATAACTCACTCACTGAGTTACTCTATTTTAGATCGAATTATATTTTGTTCTTATGGTAAGTAAATTAACTGGAGTTTGGAAATGAAGAAATTGTATGCTGTAGTAACTGTATTTGCGCTGGCGGTACTTTCTGGTTGTGGATCAAGTAGCGACTATACGCCTGCAGCGGATGCAACCGGTGAGGCGATATTCAGTACCGCCTGTACTGAGTGCCATAAACCATTGACTGGTACAGTCGCTATGACATTGAGCGAGAAAATGGCGAGTAAAGAGGCAATTACCAAGAAATTTCAGACTGGAAGTATGGGTATGCCAGCATTTAAAAATATTCAAGGTGAAGCGGCAGATCGCTTGGCAGATTATATTTTAGCTAATAGCAAGGTTGCTAAGTAATTTGTCTTTGTCTGAGGGTCTGATAGATTCTCAGACAGCTCCAGTTTATATCAACCTTGAATAGAGATTGCGTTGCCGACAGGCCCGCAGATATTTGTCAAAAACCATGCAGATACTGTTGATCAGTAACTGGCCACTGGGTGTAATTGAGATTTCATCGTCGTTTAAAGTCAATAAACCCGCCTTCTCATGTATGAGCAGTTCTTCTAATTCGACTGAAAAGTAGCGTTTGAAATCGATGGGGAAAAAGGTCTCGACAGATTCAAAAGACAGTACGGAATGGCAGATGAGTGCATGGATGACAGAGCGACGTAATAAATCATCAGCGCTCAATTCCAGACCGCGCATAATTGGTATGATCTGATGGTCCAGTTTGTCATAGTACAACTGGAGATCGCAATAATTCTGGCTGATTGTGGGGCCGATGCTTCCAATTGCAGACAGACCCAAAGCGACATGATCATCATTAGGATGGATTGAATAGCCTTGCAGGTTATAGTGTAGTCTTCCCTGGCGCTGCGCAATTGCCAGTTGATCATTGTGTTTCGCAAATAGATTCATGCCGATATGAATATAGCCCGCACTGGATAAACGGGAAATGGCATGTAATATCATTTCCAGTTTAATCTCTGTTCCCGGTAAATCTACGGCATCAATGTGCTGTTGTGGTTTGAATTTTTCGGGGATATGTAAATAGCCTGACAGGCTGATCTGACTGGGGCATGAAGCAATAATCCTTTCCAGGGTATGATTGAACTTTTCAATATTTTGTTTAGGTAGTCCGTAAGTTAATTCGATCCGGATGGTTTTAAAGCCGACCTGCTGTGCGATCTGGATCGTGCGTATTGTGTCATCTTCGGTTTGAATGCGATGGATTGCTTGTTGTACCTGCCAGTCAAAATCCTGGACACTGATAATTGCGCAATTAAAACCTATTTCCCTCAATGTGTTTAATGGGGCGTGGGTCGTCTGGCGTGGATCTACTTCTATACAAAACTCACCCTCGCGGGATAGATTAAAGTTTCTGCGGATTTCAGCCATGATGTCGCTCAGTTGGGTGGTGCTCAGAAGTGTTGGTGTGCCGCCGCCAAAGTGTAGCTGATTAATTTTCAGGTCATCTTGAAACAATTTACCTTGCAGCTTTATTTCCTGTAACAGATAATCAATATATCGAGTTATACAGGCATTATCATTGGCGATAACCTGATTGAAATGACAATGGCAGCATAAGGTATTGCAGAAGGGGATGTGGATATATAATGACAAGGATCGATGGACTCGACCTGTCTTGCGAATATTTATCCAGGCTGCGTAGGCGTGCGCATCAAACGCTTCAACTAAATAATCAGTTTGCGGATATAAACGGTAGTCCTGATGGTTATATCCAAAGCGGCGAATAAGATCCGCATTGATTTCTATCAGGTGAGGAGATGATTGTGAATGCACTGGGTGTCTCGTTTGTATGCAGTAAAATCATTGTTCAAGCGCATAAATTTTATTTTTCTAAAAATGCCATCAGACTATAAATGAAAATTACGATATCAAATTTGATTCAGGTCAACTAAGATATTGAAATGTAACATTTACATATTAGGAAATATTTTGCCATTAAATACCCTGCTATCCAATCAGTTAGACATTTCGCATATTCGATCCAGTTGCTCGACATGCAGTTTGCGTGAATTATGTTTACCGGTAGGTCTTAATGAGTACGAAGTGCAGGTTCTTGGCGATGTCGTGAGCCATAAGCGCAAGATTCAGCGCGGCGGATATCTGCACAGAACCGGTGCAAAGTTTCAGACGTTATTTGCTATTCGCAGCGGATTCCTGAAGACGTGTATTCTGGAAGAAGACGGGCGGCAGCAGGTTACCGGTTTTCATATGACGGGTGAATTGCTGGGATTGGATGCAATCAGCACGGAGATACATACTTGTGATGCGATTGCGCTGGAAGATAGTGAAGTATGTGAAATTCCTTTCGCAAAACTGGAAGATATAAGTCGTACCATTCCTTCGCTGATGCACCATTTTCATAAAATCATGAGTCGTGAAATTGTGCGAGACCATGGCGTGATGCTTTTGTTGGGTAGCATGAAGGCAGAAGAGCGCCTGGCCTCTTTTCTTCTGAATTTATCGCGGCGTTTTCTGATGCGCGGGTACTCGGAATCTGATTTTAATTTGCGTATGACGCGTGAAGAGATTGGCAGTTATCTGGGACTTAAGCTGGAAACAGTTAGTCGTGCTTTCTCCAGGCTGCAGGATGAAAAAATCATTACAGTCGATAACAAACATATTCAGATAAATGATATGGGTCGTTTAAGATTGAAGATGGGAAATTCGTCCTGTATTACTTGAGTGTGTTCTGGATAGATCGGATCTTCGATGTGGCGATGTTGTAGTTTCTGTGGAACTGGTTTGCCGTTATTTTCTCTTGTTCCGGACTTCTCCCCCTGTTGGCTTGAGTAAGTGTCAGAAAATGCTATAATACTTGAATAATATGGCTTATATGCCTTCTGTTTTTTTATAAGTGCATGAGCTATATTAAATTCACACATTCATCCCATTCAGGGTGCTCTGTTTTAGAGTGACTAGGGTGAATGGAGGCTCAACCCTAAAGGAGAAGTTATGTCAGTAACTATGCGACAAATGTTGGAAGCTGGTGTTCATTTCGGACATCAAACTCGTTTCTGGAATCCAAAAATGGCTCCGTACATTTTTGGCCATCGTAACAAAATCCATATTATTAACCTCGAAAATACATTGATAATGTATGAAGAGGCAATGAAATATGTGCGTCAGTTATCAAAGAACAAGGGTGTGATCCTGTTTGTGGGTACTAAAAGACAGGCGCGGGATATTGTACGTGAAGAAGCGATACGATGCGGCTCTCCCTACGTGGATCAGCGGTGGCTGGGAGGGATGCTGACCAATTTCAAGACCATCAAGCAATCTATCAAGCGTCTGCATGATATGGAAGCTATGGTACAGGATGGGACGCTGGAAAAACTGGTAAAAAAAGAAGCGCTCGATCTTCAGCGTGAACTGGATAAGCTGAACAGTAGCCTGGGTGGTATCAAGGACATGAAAGGCCTGCCTGATGCTCTATTCATAATTGATGTTGGCTATCAGAAGGGCGCTGTTACGGAAGCCAGGAAGCTCGGTATTCCGGTAGTGGGCGTGGTTGATACCAATCATAATCCAGATGGCCTGCAGTATATTATCCCAGGCAATGACGATTCAAGTCGGGCGATACGCCTGTATGCCCGTGGTGTGGCCGATGCTATCCTCGAGGGGCGTAATCAGGCAATTCAAGAAATTGTTGAGATCAGCGCATCTGAACAGAGCTGATCTGGAAAGTCAATTTCTGACGGTCGCCAGAACTGGCTATTTGAATAAAAAAGTATTTGATGACGTGGGTTTCTCTGAAAAAACCTGCACCGGAATCTTGTGATTCCAATTAATAACTGTTTTGGCGACATGTTTTTTTTGTCCAATTTTGATTATCCAATTCATAAACTAACTTTGTATCTGGAGTAAATATGGCGGATATTACCGCAGGTATGGTAAAAGAATTACGTGAGTTGACAGGACTCGGCATGATGGAATGTAAGAAAGCCCTGGCAGAGACTGACGGTGATATGAAAGCGGCTGAAGACCTGTTGAGAATAAAAAGTGGTGCCAAGGCAAGTAAAGCGGCAGGACGTATTGCGGCTGAAGGTGTTATTGGTGCATTTGTGTCGGCAGATAAAAGATCTGGTGCACTGATTGAGGTTAACTGTGAAACGGATTTTGTTGCTAAAAATGAAGACTTTGTTAGATTTTCCAAAAATCTGGCTGAACTCGTCGCAGCCAAAAATATAACGGATATTGCAGCATTAACTGAAGCGCCGCTGGGTGGTGAAACAGTGGAAGCTGTGCGCAAAGCGCTGGTGATGAGGCTGGGTGAGAATATCAGCATACGCCGGTGCAGCAGACACACGACCCAGGGTCAACTGGCTGTGTATCTTCATGGCGCCAAGATAGGTGTAATGATCGACTATACGGGTGGCGATGACGTACTGGGCAAGGATTTGGCCATGCATATTGCAGCGAGCAAACCCATCTGTGTTTCCAGGGAACAGGTTTCGGCGGAAGTGCTGGCACATGAACGTCAAATTTTTTCTGCGCAAGCCGCCGAAAGTGGCAAGCCTGCCAACATTATCGAGAAAATGGTTGATGGACGTATCGCAAAATATCTTGCGGAGGTGACGTTATTAGGACAGCCCTTTGTAAAAGACCCGGATCAAACAGTAGAAAAATTGCTGGCAAAAAAAGCTGCCAAGGTAAATGGTTTTACGATGTTTGTTGTGGGTGAGGGAATAGAAAAGAAAGTTGAGAACTTCGCAGAAGAAGTTAAAGCTCAAATGGGTCAGAAAAATAACTAGACGACTTCATTATTAAATTCCAATGACTGCCACGTACAAACGCATATTACTAAAACTATCGGGTGAAGCCCTGATGGGTGAAGATAGCTATGGCATCAATCATGCGGTGATGGGAAGAATTGTTGCTGAAATTGAAGAAATAAGTAAGCTGGGTGTTGAAATCGCCATTGTTGTAGGAGGCGGGAATATTTTTCGTGGCATGAAATCAACGAATGATGGGCTCGAGCGTGTTACAGCTGACTATATGGGAATGCTGGCAACAGTCATGAATGCTCTTGCGTTGCAGGATGCCATGAAGCAGATTGGACTCGTGCCGCGGATACAGTCGGCGCTCCGCATTGAGCAAGTGGTTGAGCCGTATATCCGGGGGCGAGCGATGCGCTATCTGAAGGATGGACGGATAGTCATTTTTGCGGCAGGAACCGGTAATCCGTTCTTTACCACGGATACGGCGGCTGCTTTGCGTGGTATGGAAATGAACGTGGAGATTATGCTCAAGGCAACTAAAGTAGATGGCATCTATACCAGCGATCCTCAGATCAATCCTGATGCAACGCGCTTTAATAAATTATCATTTGATGAAGCAATCGCCAGAAATCTGCAGGTCATGGATGCGACAGCATTGACGTTATGCCGGGATCAGAAGTTGCCATTAAATGTTTTCAGTATTTTCAAGGCTGGCGCCCTTAAACGTATAATTACCGGAGAAGATGAAGGGACTCTGGTAACAGTTTAATCCATATGAATTCTTGATTTCTTGTGGCACAGAAGTAAATGGGATAAATATTATGATCGCCGATGTAAAAAAATCCGCTGAACAGAAAATGCAAAAAAGCCTGGAAGCACTAAAGGTTGATTTAAGTAAAGTGAGAAGTGGGCGGGCTCACACCGGTATATTAGATCACGTTACAGTCGATTATTATGGTGTGCCAACGCTGCTGGGTCAGGTTGCCAATATAAATTTGATCGATGCACGGACAATCGGCGTGATCCCCTGGGATAAAAAAATGGCCAATGTGATCGAGAAGGCAATTCGTGAATCTGATCTGGGTCTTAATCCTATGCCGATTGGTGAAACGATCCGTGTTCCGATGCCTCCCCTGACAGAAGAGCGTCGTCGTGATCTTATTAAAGTAGTGAGACATGAAGCTGAAGCTGTCCGTGTTGCAATGCGGAATATACGTCGTGATGCAAATGCACACTTAAAGGAATTATTAAAATCCAAGGAAGTGTCTGAAGATGATGAGCGTCGCGGGCAGGATGATATACAGAAACTGACAGATCGTTATATTATTGAGGTAGATAAAATACTGCAGGTTAAGGAAGCCGAATTGATGGCTGTTTAATATGCCTCAAGATCCGAGTTCAACTATTGAAATACCTGAGATAAGTATAATCCCGCGACATATTGCCATCATTATGGATGGTAATGGTCGTTGGGCAAAGAAACGGTTTATGCCGCGCATGGCTGGCCACAAGCAAGGTGTGGAAACAGTCCGTAATGTCATCAGATCCTGTATCGAACGTGGTGTTGCGTATTTGACATTATTTGCGTTCAGCAGTGAGAATTGGCGTCGACCCACCGAAGAAGTTACCTCCCTGATGCAGCTTTTTATTGGCGCGTTGGAGCAGGAAGTTGTGAAACTTCATGAGAATGATATCTGTTTTAAAGTAATCGGGGATTTGTCAAAATTTGAACCCAGAATAATTGAATTTATTCGTAAGGGTGAACAGTTAACTGCTAAAAATACTCGTCTCGTATTTACGATTGCTGCCAACTATGGCGGGCGTTGGGATATCATGCAGGCCATGCGTCAGATGATGGCACAATCTGCTACGTTACCAATCGATTTCGAGGAAGAAAATCTGACGCAATATCTTTCCATGAACTATGCACCAGAGCCGGATTTATTTATCCGAACGGGGGGAGAGTGCCGTGTCAGTAATTTCCTGTTATGGCAATTGGCTTATACTGAATTATATTTTACCAAAACACTATGGCCTGATTTTGACGAGCATGAATTTGATCTGGCCATTCAATCCTATCAACAGAGAGAGCGCCGGTTTGGTAGAACCAGTGAGCAGATTCAAGTCATGTTGTTCACTGAAAGTTAGTAGATGTTCTCTACACAGGTATCAGGTAATTATGCGTATTAATGCAAACCGGATGGTTACTTGAGAGCCATTGTCATTGTATATGCTTAAAGCCCGTATTCTTACTGTCATTGTGATATTGCCTTTATTTCTGGCAGCACTCTTTTATTTGCAGGACATCTTCTGGGCAGCGTTGTTACTTGCCTTAACAGTAATTGGTGCGCGTGAATGGAGTAATCTGGCAAAATTTTCAGTAAGAAATACGATCCTCTTTATGATACTTACCACATTAATAGGTGGGGAGTTATTGTTTACGTTGAGTGAAGCGGTGCAGCATAATGCTTATTCATCAAGTTTGATCTGGGTTTATACCTTGTCCGTGATTTTCTGGATAGTGGGTGCGCCATTATTTCTGCAACAATCTTATATGATTAAAAGTCCGGTGCTCTGGATGCTGACGGGCTGGCTGCTGCTGATACCCACCTGTCTTGCACTGTATCAACTGCGTGCTATCAGTCCACTGCTTTTATTGGGTTTCATGGCAACGATCTGGATATCGGATACGGCCGCTTATTTTACAGGCCGCTCTTTCGGCAAACATAAGCTTGCTCAGACCATCAGCCCCAATAAAACATGGGAGGGTGTATATGGTGCGCTGATTGCTGTATTGATGTATGGATTGATCTGGGACTACTGGGTGGTTGAAGAATCTCTGGCAACGACACTGATCCCGCTATTGATGGTCATGACGACATTGGGTATCGTCGGAGATCTATATGAATCGATGCTGAAGCGTCATGCCGGTGTCAAGGACAGTGGCAATATTTTGCCGGGTCACGGGGGAATACTGGATAGAATTGACGCACTGACCGCAACACTTCCGCTGGCCATTTTAGCATTACTTGTTTTTTATACGCCTATATCATGAAAACTATCCGTCATTTAACCATCCTGGGTTCTACCGGCAGCATCGGCGACAATACGCTGGATGTGGTGGCACGTCATCCAGACCGCTTTAAGGTCGTGGCACTGGCCGCCAATCAGAACGTTAACAAAATGTTTGAGCAATGCCGGCAATTCCGCCCCCGTTACGCGGTAATGCTGGATACCGCCAGCGCGGAACGGCTCGCGGAAGCCACTCAATCGGCCGGAGTAGATACGGAAGTACTGTCTGGTATTGAATCACTGGAAAAAGTTGCTTCTCTTCCGGAAGTGGACGCTGTAATGGCTGCCATTGTGGGTGCCGCAGGTATTCGTCCTACATTTGCAGCGGCGCGCACAGGTAAGCTGATATTGCTCGCCAACAAGGAAACGTTGGTCATGGCTGGCCGAATTTTTATGGATATGGTCAAGCAGCATGGCGCCACTTTATTGCCAATTGACAGTGAACATAATGCGATCTTTCAATCGTTGCCTCACCATTTCAATGGAGATTTACCCGCTGCGGGTGTAAGCCGCATTCTCTTGACAGCATCGGGCGGTCCATTTCGTCGGGCATCTCCGGAATCTCTGGATACAGTATCTCCAGAAGAGGCCTGCGCGCATCCCAATTGGAGCATGGGGAGGAAGATTTCAGTTGATTCGGCCACAATGATGAATAAAGGACTGGAAGTGATAGAAGCACATTGGCTATTTGATGCCGCTCCTGAGAAAATCCAGGTTGTCATTCATCCGCAGAGCGTTATCCACTCGATGGTTGCGTATATCGATGGGTCCGTTCTGGCACAGCTTGGCAATCCGGATATGCGAACACCAATCGCTCACGCCATGGGGTATCCCGATAGGATTGAGAGCGGTGCGCTATCACTGGATATGTTTAAAATCGCTCATCTGGATTTTGAAGAGCCTGATTTTAAACGTTTTCCATGCCTTGGATTGGCTTATCAGGCGCTGGCGGCAGGCGGCAACATGCCCGCCGTTCTTAATGCAGCGAATGAAATAGCGGTTGAATCTTTTTTGAACAGACGAATGCCATTTACGGCGATTCCATTGATGATCGCGCATGCGATGCAAACAGTAAAGCGGGAAGAAATGAATACACTGGATGACGTGCTCAGAATGGATAAATTAGCACGGGAAGTCGCTCAAGATTGGTTGGTTAGCTTACAATAGCAGTGCATTTTTATTTTACAATAGTTGCTTTTTCAATAAGGGATTTACTAGATTAAGTAATATGGAATAATTCCGATCACTCGGTTGGAACTGACTCTTTATTATTTCTTGTACAATCAGCTGATATGACAATACTCTTTACGATTGCTTCTTTTATTGTAGCCTTGGGTGTGCTGATTACTTTTCATGAGTTTGGCCACTATCTGGTTGCCCGCTGGAATGGCGTAAAGGTATTGCGGTTCTCAATCGGCTTTGGTCAGCCTATTTTTCGCAAGCGATGGGGAAAGGATCAGACGGAATGGGTGATTGCCGCTATTCCACTGGGTGGCTATGTCAAGATGCTGGATGAAAATGAAGGCAAGGTTGCAGCAGAAGATTTACCACGTTCATTTAATCGTCAATCAGTTGCGCGCCGTTTCTCGATCGTTGCAGCAGGCCCTATTGCTAATTTTTTATTGGCAATTGTTCTGTACTGGTTGTTATTTCTGCTGGGCGTTGATGGCATAAAACCGATAATCGGCCCGGTAGATCCTTCAACACCCGCCGCATATGCCCGTTTTGAAGCGGGAGAAACAATTACGAGTATTGAACAGGAACCTGTTGCAAGCTGGCAGGATGCGCGCTGGGCATTACTGAGACATGCCATTGATCAATCATCCAGTATTACAATTGAAACGATTAATCAGAAGGGAGAGAGTAACCGACGGATACTGGATTTAAGCAGTATTCATCCGGACGAGCTGAATGGAAACTTTCTGAAGGTGATTGGATTGAATGGCTATCAACCAATCATGAAACCGATCATCGCTCAAGTCGTGGATAATGGTGTCGGACATCATGCCGGCATGCAGGCTGGTGATGAAATTCTGGCTGTCAACGATGCTGAAATCACCAACTGGAAAGATTTCGTTGAAGAAATCCGTACCAATCCGGGTCGATCATTGGCATTGACAATTTTGCGCGATAATCAGGTAATCAGTATTAATCTGGTACCGGAAGCCACAACAGAAAATGGCAAACAGATCGGGAAAATTGGTGTAGCCCCTGTTGTTAATCAGGCTGAACTGAACGAACTGCTGGTTAAAGTGAGTTATCCGCCAGGAACGGCCTTATATAAGGCCACTGAAAAGACCTGGGAGACCACGGTGCTGACTTTGCAAATGCTATCCAAGATGATCATGGGCGATGTTTCACTAAAGAATGTCAGCGGGCCTATCTCAATTGCTGATCATGCCGGACAATCCGCGCAAATGGGACTGGTTTCTTATCTGGCTTTTCTTGCTCTGATCAGCGTCAGTTTGGGTGTGCTGAATTTATTACCTATTCCAATTCTGGACGGTGGGCATTTAATGTATTATTTGATCGAAATGATCAAAGGAACGCCGTTATCGGATGAAGCGATGTTAATTGGACAAAAGGTTGGTATGGTGATGTTGTTTACGCTCATGACATTTGCTATATACAACGACATTAATCGTCTTATCACTGGTTAGATCAATGAAACTCAGGTTTCTTGCTGCGCTTGTTATCTTTTTTTATGCTGTTTCTTCCTGGGCGAGTGATCCATCCTTTGTCGTTAAGGATATACGTGTTGAAGGTATCCAACGGACTGAGGCCGGAACAATATTCAGCTATCTGACCATTAAAGTCGGCGACACGCTGGATGCCGATAAGGCAGCTGCTGCGATCAAAGCACTCTATGCAACAGGTTTTTTCAAGGATGTTAAATTAGAGAATGAAAATGGCGTGCTCATCGTGCAAGTCGAGGAGCGACCGGCCATTGCCCAAATCAGTATTAACGGCGCAAAGGAATTTGAGAAAGACAAACTTCTCGAGGGATTGAAACATGCAGGGATATCCGAATCCCGCATTTTCAGCCGTTCCCTGTTGGAAAGAGCGGAACAGGAGATAAAGCGGCAATATATCAGCCGTGGAAAATATGCCGTTAAAATTACGATTACGACAACACCGTTGGAACGCAATCGTGTCGGTATTAATTTCGATATTAACGAAGGACGGACTGCACGGATCAAGAAGATAAACTTTGTTGGTAATGAAGCATTCAAGGACAGTGAGTTACGCAGTGCGCTGGTACTCAGAACACCTGGTTTATTGACCTGGTTTACCAAGAACGATCAGTACTCAAAGCAGAAACTATCTGCTGATCTTGAGACACTGCGCTCCTACTATCTGGATCGAGGCTATCTGGAATTCAACATCGAATCCACTCAGGTTTCGATAACCTCGGATATGCGCGATATCTATATTACGGTCAATGTCACGGAAGGTGATCAATACAAGGTTTCTGACATCAAGCTGGCCGGAGAAACTTTGCAGCTGGATGAAGAGTTGCAGAAGCTGATAAAGCTCAAGCCTGGGGAAGTATTTGCACGAGACAAACTGACTGAATCAGTCAAGTTGATTACCGATCGTCTGGGTGATGACGGTTACGCGTTTGCGAATGTGAATGCAGCACCGGAACTGGATCATGAAAAGAGACTGGCCGCATTTACATTCTTCGTCGATCCGGGTCGCCGTGTCTATGTACGACGTATTAACATAACCGGCAATGATCGGACGCGTGATGAAGTGATTCGCCGGGAGTTTCGTCAGATGGAAGGGGCGTGGCACTCTACCTCTAAAATAAACGTGTCTAAACAGCGTGTTGATAGACTCGCTTTTTTTAACAGCGTTAATGTGGAGACGCCGGCTGTACCCAACACAACCGATCAGGTTGATGTCAACGTCAAAGTGGCGGAAAGACCGACAGGTTCTATTATGTTTGGCGCAGGTTATTCGGATCGGCAAGGGATTATTCTGAATGGCTCGGTTTCCCAGAATAATATTTTCGGCACCGGAAATTTCTTCAGCCTTGATGTCAATACGGGAGCTATCAATAAAACCTATGCTGCTTCGTTTACCAATCCCTACTTTACTGTGAATGGTGTGAGCCTTGGTGTAGATGTCTTCAAGCGTGATATCAATACCCGCGCATTGTCCAGAGTCGGTGCATTCAAGTCTGAAACGGAAGGCGCCAGTGTACGGATGGGTATTCCAATTGCTGAGAATGATATAGTATCTTTGAGTGTGGGGGTTGAGCAGCAACGCATTGGTCTTTTTAGTGACAGCCCATCGCGTTATGTAAATTTCATTAATAATGATATGCATGGAAATAATCAATTCATCAACTTCCCAGTGATACTGAGTTGGGCGCGTGACCGGCGTGATAGTGCCATCTGGACAACTTCCGGTACAACACATCGTGTATTTGCCGAAGCCAGCGTGCCGGGCGGGGATCTGAATTACTATAAAGTCAGTTATCACCAGAAATGGTTTTATCCCATTTCTGACACGTTTACCCTCATGCTGAATGGTGAGTTTGGGTACGCGGATGGCTACTCGAACAATACACTACCTTTCTTTAAAAACTTCTTCGCCGGAGGAAATAACTCAGTGCGGGGCTACGATTTGAATACATTGGGGCCGCGTGACGAAAGAAGGCTCTCGCTGGGCGCCAGTAAACGCGTGGTGGGTAACATCGAACTTTTATTTCCGGTTCCATTTATGAAAGAAGATCGATCGATTCGTTTGAGTACATTTCTGGACGGCGGTACCGTATTTGATACCTTTCATGGAACGACGACATTACCGAATGGCTTCGTGGTGAATAACAGTCTGGCGAATAACATGCGCTACTCAGCCGGAATAGCTGTAACCTGGGTCTCTCCCATGGGGCCGCTAAAAGTGAGTCTTGCAAAAGGATTGAATGAAAGGCCTGAGGATAATATGCAAATGTTTCAGTTCATGTTTGGACAGCAATTTTGAGTTTAGTGGGTGTTCATCGGGAGACTATATTGAAGCGGATACAACGGTGGTTCTGGAATCCAGTCATTGTCTGCTTGATCGTTATATTCTGGTATGAGTCCTTTCCGGCTGTTGCCGGGGATCTGAAAATTGGTATTGTGAATACTGAGAAAATTCTGCGTGATTCATTGCCGGCTGTCCAGGCGCATAAAAAAATAGAGCAGGAGTTTATGCCACGTGATGAAGATATTAAAAAAATGGCAAGACAGGCCAAGGCATTGCAGGATAAATTGGAAAAAGATGGTGGTGCGATGGATGAGGCAGAGCGACGTCACCTGGAGCGTAATCTGGCGAATCTCAGTCGTGAGTTCCAGCGTGCGCAAAGGCAAATGAAAGAGGATCTGAATGTACGTCAGAATGAAGAGTATGGTGTAATTCTGGAGCGAACCAATAGAGCAATAAAAAATATCGCTGAAACAGAAAAGTATGATCTGATTCTGCAATTACAGGATTCGGTTTATCGAAGTCATCGTATTGATATCACAGATCGGGTTATTCAGGCGTTGGACAGTGAATAAGTTCCAATTTTTGGCAGCGTTAATCAAATTCTACAGCATTGATGTGAATCTTGAGTAATAGGGGAAACAGTATGAGCAGCATGGATATCCATGAAATCTTAAAGTATATACCGCATCGATATCCGTTCCTGTTAGTGGACAGGGTAATTTCATATGAGAAAGGGAAGGATATTGTTGCATTAAAGAATGTTTCGATTAATGAACCATTTTTTCCGGGACATTTCCCGCATCATCCGGTCATGCCGGGTGTATTGATTGTAGAGGCGCTGGCACAGGCTGCTGCAATTCTGACACTCAGGACTGAAGATACGGTAAACAAGGAAAACTCTGTTTATTACTTTGTGGGAATAGATGGTGTTCGCTTTAAAAAACCGGTGATGGCGGGTGATCAATTGATTCTTAAAGTAGCCATAGAAAGACAGATCAGAGGCTTATGGAAGTACTCGGCCCGCGCTGAAGTGGACGATCAGCTGGTGACGGAAGCTCAGTTGATGTGTACTGCAAGAAACGTTTAGCCGACGTAAGTAGTCAGTTTGTATCATCCGGATAAATATGACCATACTGATCTCAACCCATTTCTGTTGATCTGTGGTGTTGATGAAGCGGGAAGAGGGCCACTGGCAGGCCCTGTGTTTGCTGCATGTGTCGTATTGGGAGCAGCTTGCAGAATAGAAGGATTGGCTGATTCAAAGAAACTGAGTGAAAAAAAACGCGATAGCTTGGCAATAGCCATAAAAAAACATGCCAGAGCTTGGGCCATCGCTTCTGCTTCAGTGGCTGAAATTGACCAGCTGAATATTCTGCAGGCCAGTTTGCTTGCGATGAAAAGATCGGTTGAGAGCCTGCCCTTCAAGCCAGATATTGCATTGGTTGATGGTAACCAGTGTCCGCAGTTGAGCTGTGTTGTACAGACAATTGTCAGAGGAGATAGCTTGATACCTGAAATCTCAGCAGCCTCAATATTGGCAAAAACTGCACGGGATGCAGAAATGCTCAGGTTACATCAACATTTTCCACTGTATGGATTTGACCAGCATAAAGGCTATCCTACAAAAAGGCATATCACTGCATTACAGCAATACGGTGTGACCTCGATTCACCGGCAGAGCTTTGCGCCTGTTAAAGCAATCGTACTCGATAATGTCATAGATTAAGGATGCAAATGGAAGTTCTGAAAATCTTGCATTTATTTGGTGTGGTGATCTGGGTGGGCGGAATGTTCTTCTCCTACATGATTTTGCGTCCTGTCGTTAATCGACTGCTGGTATCGCCACAATTCATCAAATTCTGGCAACTCACTTTCAGTCACTTCTTCCCTTGGGTATGGTTTTCTCTAACAATGATCCTTGGCAGCGGATTGCATATGATCCATAAAATGGGTGGGTTTGCCAATTTGCCATTTTATGTATACTTGATGTTTGCGATGGGTGTGATGATGATGTTGATTTTTATGTATGTTTTCTTCACGGCTTATCGGAAACTTAAGCGTTACGTTGTGATGGAAGAATGGGAACTGGCAGGGATTGCGTTGATACAGATTCGTGTTTTGATCGGGTTAAATTTGATACTGGGTATTGTTACAACGGCGGTTGCAGTATTAGGGACAGCGTTTTAATTGTTTTGAGTATTTTTATGACTGGTTTGATTAGATGAGGAAAAGCCAATATGCGTATTAAAAAAGATACTGTGGTATCACTGAATTATGAGATGTCAGATTCGACAGGGAATATTCTGGAGAAAACTGATATGCCGATTAGTTATTTACACGGCGGGTACGGCGGTATATTTCCAATGGTCGAGGAAGCATTGCATGATATGGAAGTGGGTCATAGCTGCTCCATTTCCATGGAGCCTGAGTATACTTTTGGTGAATATGACAGCGAATTAATTCGTATCGAGCCACGCGATGCATTTCCTAAAAATGTTGCAATCGGTATGCAGTTTGAGGGAGGAGCAGAGGGGTCGGATGATGTCATGATCTATACTGTGACAGATGTTGCCGATGACAAGGTGGTTGTCGATGGCAATCATCCATGGGCCGGCATCACGCTGAAATTTTCGTGTACCGTGACGGATATTCGCCCGGCTACACCTGAAGAGATTACTCATGAGCATGTGCATGGTGCGCATGGCCATGAACATTAGAAATATCAGTATTCTCTGTTTAAGAAGCTAGGAGCCTGTCGGGCTTAAGCAATCGTCACGAGCCAAGTGGGAGAGTGAGTGCAGATTTTCTTAATTTCTAGGCGCATAGCGAGATTATGAAACGAAAAATTAAGGAAATATGAACCATTATCCCATTGACGTGGTAGATTAGCCTTAAGCCCGACAGACTCCTAGCGAATGTTATCCCTGTCAATCGTTTTCTTCAATAAATAAAGCTGTTCGAGTGCCTGTTTTGGGCTGAGTTCATCCGGCAGGATATTTGCCAGCAGCGCAATGACTGGATGTTCTTGAGGGCTATCTTCGTCTATTTCGGAAACAGGGGAAGAAAATAAATCCAGCTGAGATTTTTTTTCTACGCTCTGTTGTTCTAGCTGGCTCAAATGGCGCTTGGCTACTTTAATGACGGATTCAGGAACACCGGCCAATGCGGCAACCTGCAGGCCATAGCTCTGACTGGCCGGACCCTCGGCAACCTTATGCAGAAAGATGATGCGGTGCTTATATTCTACGGCATCCAGATGTACATTCTGGATTTGCTTAAACTCTTCAGCCAGTTTTGTTAATTCAAAATAGTGTGTTGCAAAGAGTGTGAAGCTCCGGTTTTTATTCAGTAAATGCCGGGCGATTGCAAAAGCCAACGCCAATCCGTCAAACGTAGAAGTGCCACGCCCGATTTCATCCATCAGCACCAGGCTTTGTGCGGTGGCGTTATGCAGTATGTTAGCCGTTTCTGTCATTTCCACCATAAACGTGGAACGTCCACTGGCAAGATCATCAGCCGCACCGATACGGGTGAAGATCTGATCCAGCATACCCAGGCGTACTTTCCTGGCAGGAACATAGCTGCCGCAATGAGCGAGCAATGCGATCAGTGCGATTTGCCGCATGTAGGTTGATTTTCCACCCATGTTGGGGCCGGTGATTATCAGCATTTTTGGTTTGTCGCTGTGGTCAGTGCCTAACAGAACATCATTGGCGACAAAGTTCTCCACCTGGTTCTCTACAACAGGGTGGCGGCCGGTATCGATTTCAAATACGGATTCGTCGGATAACAGGGGAGCGGTATAGTCAAGTGATTGCGCTCGTTCTGCAAAGGTACATAACACATCTATTTCGGCAATGCTGGCAGCCAATCTCTGGAGCGGCTGGATATAGGCTAGAAGCGCATCCAGCAAGATGTCATATAAATACTTTTCCCGTGCCAGTGCGCGATCCTGTGCGGATAATGCTTTATCTTCGAATGCTTTCAGTTCGGGTGTGATATAACGCTCAGCACTTTTTAATGTTTGCCTGCGCCGATAATCATCGGGAATTTTTTCACTGTGCGCATGTGTGATCTCAATATAGAAGCCATGTACACGATTATATTCCACCTTGAGACTGGGAATACCGGTGCGTTCCTTTTCACGAATTTCCAATTGCAGCAAGAACTCACCACAATTATTCTGCAGTGCACGCAATTCATCCAGTTCGGCATCATACCCGTTGGCAATCACATTACCTTCACGTAGCACCACACCAGGTTCTTCCAGCAAGGATCTGTTTAACAAATCAACAAGCGCTGGTTCAGGCTGCATTGCTCGAATCAATTGATGGATTCTTTCGCTGGAACAGTCAGTCAGAGTTTGGATGATTCCAGGCAGCCGTTTCAGGCTGTCACGTAAACCGGATAAATCTCTGGGGCGTACCGATTTGAGTGCAATGCGTGCAGTGATGCGTTCAATGTCAGCAATCTGCCGGAGAAAGCCGCACACGGGTAAATAATTATTCTGTCCATTCTCTCCGATCAGGGCGGCGATACTGTCCAGTCGCTTCTGTATCTCAATACGATCCCGTAATGGATGATGCAGCCAGAAGCGCAACAGGCGGCTACCCATGTTGGTTGAACAAGTGTCCAATAAAGACAGTAAGGTCGGGAATCTTTCACCACGGATGGTTTCAGAGATTTCCAGATTACGACGGGTTGCGGCATCCATGCGAACATGAATACTATCCCGCTCGGCTTGCAGGGACGCGATGTGGAGAGTGGCTGACCCTTGTGTCAGGCGGGTATATTCCAGCAAGGCGCCAGCTGCACGGATTGCTATCGATAAATCCTCGCAGCCAAAGCCTGCGAGATCATGCGTTTCAAATTGCCGGATCAGTTGACCGGTTGCGCTGTCGAGGTCAAATTGCCACAGAGGCAGGCGTTTTAACGCCCGGTGTTTATTTTGTATCTCAGGCAATGTGAGCGATTCCGGCAAAAGAATTTCAGACGGCTGCAGGCGTTCCAGTTCACTGACCAGATTCTGTGGTGATGTTTCCATCATGCGTAACTGCCCTGCCGCCAGATTTAACCAGGCTAAACCCAGCGTGGATTCGTGAATGAACAAGGACAGCAATATGCAGTCGCGCTTATCCTCCAGCAGTGCTGCATCCGTTAATGTACCGGGTGTGATGATACGCGTGACTTCACGTGCAACAGGCCCCTTGCTGGTAGCCGGATCCCCTACCTGTTCGCAGATCACGACGGATTCTCCCGCCTTGACCAGTTTTGCCAGATACTGTTCAGCCGCATGATAAGGAACCCCGGCCATTTTAATGGGTTCGCCGGCAGAAGCACCGCGCTGGGTTAAAGTAATGCCCAGAAGTTTTGCCGCTTTCTCAGCATCGTCAAAGAATAATTCATAGAAATCCCCCATGCGATAAAACATCAGCATGTCCGGATGCTGTGCTTTGATGCGCAGATATTGCTGCATCATGGGGGTATGCGGGTCTTTTTGGGTTTTCATCCGTTCTTGCAGACAATTGTTCTGGTATCGGAAAAGTCCGAGATAGCTTATATCGACTGCTGGTTATCGTGTCAGCTCTCTATTTCCCGATAGAACATCCTTATCTGAGATTAATGTGGCCTTCGTTAATTTGCTCATAAATAGTGTACGGTAAAACAATCGTATCCAGGTACTCCTGATAGTGCCATGTCAACAAGCATCAGCTGTGGCGCCGATCCCAGCCACAGCGTTGTATGAGATGGTTCTCCGCGCAGAATGCAAACATCATAGGAAACACCGCTGTAAATACGGGGTATTACTTTGCAGGCTGTTTTTACTTGATTGAGGTTGTGTCGTGCAACCGAGTCTCCTCTGATGACTGTATTGACAGTTCCGCATCCCGATAGAGAGACAACGATTGAACAAACGAGAGCATTTTTGAATTTATTCATCGTTCCATTTAGAAACATTGAGTTATTTCTTGGCGATTCCCTTCTCGGGTTAGCAAAACTACTTTTTGTGCCTCACGGGATTACATAAAATGAAGCTCAGTCACCCAGTTCTCGACAGTACATGGATTCCTGACTGTCAGTGCAGATCTGATTACCTGAGAATTCTTAGAGTTTCTTTCCCACCCAATCGATTACGCTTTCAAGCGCAGCCGGTAACTGGTCCGGCAGTGTGCCGCCTGCTTGCGCCATGTCGGGGCGACCGCCGCCTTTGCCGCCGACTTGCTGCGCGACAAAATTGATCAGTTCACCTGCTTTTATCTGATTGGTTAGATCGGTGCTGACACCGGCAATCAGGGTTATTTTTCCATCCTCAACCGTGCTCAATACGATGGCACACGTTTTCAGTTTATCTTTGAGTTGATCCAGCGTTTCGCGCAATATTTTGGCATCGGCATTTTCCAGATTGGCAGCCAATACCTTGATGCCTTTGATTCCTTTCGCCTGTGCAGCCAGGTCGCTGCCTTGAGAGCTGGCAAGCCTGGTTTTCAGGCGCATCAGTTCTTTTTCAGTTTGCCGCACATTTTCTATCATCTGGGCAATCTTCTGGGTGATTTCCTGAGGATTGGTTTTTAAGGTATGGGTAATTTCCAGCAGTTGTGCTTCTCGTTGCTGTACATACTCAACGGCTGCTTTGCCGGTAACTGCTTCAACACGCCGGATGCCTGCAGCAACACCCGATTCCGTTACAATTTTAAAGAAACCGATTTGTCCGATCTGAGCCACATGCGTACCGCCGCACAATTCCGTGGAGAACTCGCCCATGCCGATGACGCGCACGACATCAGAATATTTTTCGCCAAATAGCGCCATCGCGCCGCGCTTGATTGCGTCATCATATTTCATGGATGCGGATTCAACGATCGAGTTGTGCCGGATTTGCTCGTTAACCAGGTGTTCTGTTTCGCGTATTTCGTCGGCGGTGAGCGGTGCATTATGGGAAAAATCAAAGCGGGCGCGATTGGCGTCCACCAGCGAACCTTTCTGCGTGACATGCTTGCCCAGCACCTTGCGCAGCGCTGCATGCAGTAAATGGGTGGCAGAGTGATTATTGGCGGTACTGGTGCGGGTGAGTGGATTGACCTTGGCCAGCACGGTATCCTTGATTACCAGTCGTCCGCTGCGTAACAGGCCTTTATGACCGAACACGCCTGCCTGGATTTTTTGTGTATCCGAGACAGCGAAGGTACCATTGCCAGCCAGCAAATCGCCGCAATCACCAACCTGTCCGCCTGATTCAGCATAAAACGGAGTCTGATCCAGAACAACGACGGCTTCATCACCGGCTTCTATAAAATCAACCGAACTGCCCTGTTTATAAATCGCCAGCACCTGCCCTTCATATTGCAGGGCTTCATAACCGTGGAAAGTAGTTTGACTTCCTTTGTATTCAATCCCTTCCTGCATGGTGAATTTATTGGCAGCACGTGCCTGTGCGCGTTGCCGTGCCATGGCTTGCTCGAAGCCGGCATGATCGATGGTAATGCCGCGTTCGCGACCGATGTCGGCAGTCAGATCCAGTGGGAAGCCAAACGTATCGTAGAGCCGGAATGCAGTTTCGCCATCGAGCACTTTGATGTTGCGACTCAGTGCGCTTTCCAGAACCTCCATGCCGTGTTCCAGTGTCTCGGCAAAGCGTTCTTCTTCCTGTTGCAGGACGGCAGCCACACGTGCTTTGGCAGAAACCAGTTCCGGATAGGCCTGCCCTATTGCCTGACTCAGATCATCTACCAGTTGATAAAAGAAAGGTTGTTTCTGGCCCAGCCGATAACCATGGCGAATGGCGCGGCGGATAATACGCCGCAGTACATAGCCGCGCCCTTCGCTGCCGGGAATAACACCATCCGTAATCAGGAATGAACAGGCACGAATGTGATCGGCGATGACTTTTAAGGAATTATCAGCAAGATTCTTTGTGCCGGTAACGCGCGCCGCTGCTTTAATCAGGCTCTGGAATAAGTCAATGTCATAGTTGCTGTGCACATGCTGCATGACCGCAGAGATTCGCTCTAGACCCATGCCGGTATCAACCGATGGCTTGGGAAGTGGATGGAGTGTGCCAGTACTGTCGCGGTTGTACTGCATGAATACCAGGTTCCAGATTTCAATATAGCGATCGCCATCGGCATCGGCAGAACCAGGAGGCCCTCCCTTCACTTCGGAACCGTGATCATAAAAAATTTCTGAACAAGGTCCGCAAGGCCCGGTGTCTCCCATTTGCCAGAAATTATCCGCAGTCGCAATACGCACCACACGCGATGCATCCACTCCGACCTCATTCAGCCAGATATCTGCTGCTTCGTCATCTTCCGAATAAACGGTGACCCATAGCTTCTCGCGTGGAATGTTAAGAGACTGGGTCAGGAACTCCCAGGCGAACAGGATGGCATTGCGTTTGAAATAATCACCAAAACTGAAATTCCCCAGCATCTCAAAGAAGGTATGGTGTCGCGCGGTGTAACCGACATTTTCCAGATCATTGTGTTTGCCACCTGCCCGTACACAGCGCTGTGAACTGACAGCCCGGACATAGGGTCTTTTATCCTGGCCCAGAAATACATCCTTGAATTGCACCATACCTGCATTGGTAAACAACAAGGTTGGATCATTACCCGGAACCAGTGGACTGGATGCTACGATGGTGTGACCATGAGACTCGAAGAATTCAAGAAATTTTTGTCTTATTTCGCTACTGTTCATAGTGGTTCTTTTACTTATATCGTTCCAGTTCGATCACAGTTATGCCTACTGCATCCCCTTGGATAATTGCCAGACTTTCGACTTTGACCCGTACGACAATTTCTTCATTCATTTTGGGTAAATCAGACTCAGTTAGAATAGTGATTTCTCCGCTTTTATCTTCCAGTACGTAGGCTTTAATGTTCATCAACGGTACACGCGTCGGGTTCTTTGGAATACCCTTCAGCCGGACTTCCCTGCCATCAAAATTGACGGGGGACGTATTAATCTCATTGATAGGTATAATTTCATTCTGTGCACAGGCGTTAATACTCATCAGCAGGGTTACTGCGATGAGACTGTTCAATACCTTATATTTCCTCATAATCTTCCTTGTCGGTCTGCGATAAAAGCTGGCGTATGATTTCTGATGAAAAGCCCCTGCTGACCATGAACCGCATTTGTTTTCCGCGTTCTTTCAGGTTGGTCGGCAGTGTGCCGAATTTCTTTTGCCAGACTGCAAAGGCGGCACCCTTTTCAGTTTCTATAAGGGTTGGCAGTATGCTGGAAATCAGATGCTCATCAATGCCCTTCTCTTTCAGCTCGTGTACGATGTACTGATTGCCATATCTCGGTCTGCGTGTATGGATGATCTGCTCAATGACGCGCTCGGCAGATAAAAAGCCATTCTGTTCCAGCTTATCCAGAACATTGATGAGCGTTTCTCCAGGCGTGGCTTGTGCATGTACTGAAAGCTTGCGCTCCAGTTCTAACCGGGAATATTCTCGCCGCGCCAGATAGCGCAAAGCACGGGTTTCAAGTACCGATCGAGTATTCACAACGGTTATTTCTCTTTCTCAGGTTTTTCTTTTACCGGTTTTGCCTGATCCGGAATTCCAACCAGCGCGCGAATTTTCTGTTCGATTTCCCTGGCCATATCTTTGTGTTCTTTCAGATATTCACGCACATTGTCCTTGCCCTGACCTATCTTTTCGCCTTTATAGGCATACCAGGCGCCTGATTTGTCGATCAGCTTGTGCAATACGCCCAGCTCGATGATTTCGCTGTCACGGGAGATGCCTTCCCCATAGAGAATATCAAAATCAGCTTGCTTGAACGGGGGCGCCACCTTGTTTTTAACGACCTTAACCCGGGTTTCGTTACCGATGGTTTCCTCACCTTTCTTGATTGATCCGGTGCGGCGGATATCCAGGCGTACTGAAGCATAAAATTTTAATGCATTACCGCCGGTCGTTGTTTCAGGGTTACCGAACATAACGCCGATTTTCATGCGTATCTGGTTAATGAAAATAACCATGGTGTTGCTACGTTTGATATTGGCCGTCAGCTTCCGCAAGGCCTGTGACATCAGGCGGGCCTGCAATCCCATTTGAGGATCACCCATATCGCCTTCAATTTCTGCGCGCGGCGTGAGTGCTGCGACCGAATCCACAACGACAATGTCGACCGATCCCGATCGTACCAGCATGTCTGCAATCTCAAGCGCCTGTTCACCGTTATCAGGCTGGGATATCAACAATTCTTTTACAACAACACCGATCTTCTGGGCGTATTGTGGGTCCAGAGCGTGTTCGGCATCAATAAAGGCGGCGGTACCACCCAATTTCTGCATTTCAGCGATGACTTGCAATGTCAAAGTGGTTTTGCCCGATGATTCCGGTCCATAAATCTCGATAACCCGGCCGCGCGGCAATCCGCCGACACCCAGTGCAATATCAAGGCCCAGCGAACCGGTAGAAACAACTTGTATATCATAGGCTACATCGTTAGCGCCCAGCCGCATGATCGATCCTTTGCCGAATTGTTTTTCGATCTGGGATAATGCAGCGTCCAGTGCTTTACTCTTGTTTTCGTCCATGAATTTTCCTGTTAAAAGTCGTTCAAATTATCGCATAACCTGTATGACATGAATCTGTTTGTTGCGATGAGTCCGCTTTGCTTCAAAAATTTGCTGCAGTAAAAAACTCGAGTATCTGGCTTGCCTGCGATATAATTATGCGCGTCGCTAAGTGATAGGCATTAATTTATCACGGCAAAATAAATTATTACATGGTAACAGAGGGAGAATTACTATCCGAGTCATTTTGTTAGGCGGCCCCGGTGCAGGAAAGGGCACGCAGGCTAATTATATCAAGGAATATTTTGGCATTCCGCAAATTTCCACGGGCGATATGTTGCGTAATGCCGTCAAAGCCGGTACCGAGCTGGGTGTTATGGCAAAGAAGATAATGGATACCGGTGGACTGGTTTCTGACGAGATTATCATTAATCTGGTTAAAGAGCGCATCGTACAACCGGATTGTGCGGGTGGATTTTTGTTTGATGGTTTTCCGCGTACTATTCCACAAGCCGATGCCATGAAAACAGCGGGTGTACCGATTGATTTTGTGGTTGAAATCGATGTCGCGGATGCAGAGATTGTTAAGCGCATGTCGGGTCGTAGAGTACATCCTGCATCAGGCCGTACTTATCACGTGGATTTTAATCCACCGAAAGTGAATGGCCAGGACGACGTAACCGGTGAACCGCTCATACAGCGGGATGATGACAAGGAAGAAACGGTCAGGAAGCGATTGGAAGTCTACCATGAGCAGACGGAGCCTCTGGTTGATTACTACTCGAAGTGGTCGGTCAATGGCGGCAAGGATGCTCCGCGTTATATCAAAATAGCGGGTGTCGGCACAGTTGAGGAAATACGTGATCAGATTTTTACGTCACTGATGTAAATCAGCCTCATTTCTTTTTGGTTCAGGTAACACAGAATTCGGAACTCAGGACGGCGATCAGCCGCGCCTGAGTTTTTGTACGTACAGATTAGTAGAAAATAGCTTATTTACGATTTGATCAATCAGGAGAAAACTATGGCAATTAAAAATGCATTTTATGCCCAGTCAGGCGGCGTTACGGCTGTTATTAACGCCTCCGCAGCGGGTGTTCTGGAAACAGCACGTCAGCATTCCGATAAAATCGGCAATGTCTATGCAGGGCGCAATGGAATCATCGGTGCATTGACCGAAGATTTGATCGATACCAGCGCGGACTCAGCTGCGGCGATTGCTGCACTGCGTTACACCCCGTCAGGGGCTTTTGGTTCCTGTCGCTACAAATTAAAGAGTCTGGAACAGAATCGGCGTGAATATGAACGTCTGATCGAAGTATTCAAGGCGCATAATATTGGTTATTTCTTCTATAATGGTGGCGGTGATTCTGCTGACACCTGTCTTAAGGTCTCGCAACTATCCGGTACACTTGGCTATCCAATACAGGCGATTCACGTTCCTAAAACGGTTGATAACGACCTGCCAATAACCGATTGCTGTCCTGGTTTTGGCTCGGTTGCAAAATATATTGCCGTATCGACACGCGAAGCAAGTTTTGATGTGGCCAGTATGGCCAAAACATCAACCAAGGTTTTCATACTGGAAGTGATGGGCCGCCATGCTGGATGGATTGCAGCAGCGGGTGGATTGGCATCGAGTCCAGGGTGTGAAATTCCAGTTGTCATCCTGTTTCCGGAAATTACATTTAATAAAGAAAAATTTCTTGCCAAAGTGGATCGTTATGTCAAGGAGCACGGATATTGCTCAGTCGTCGTATCGGAAGGTGTTAAGGGAGAAGATGGTAATTTTCTTGCCGATCAGGGATTACGGGATGCCTTTGGCCATGCACAGTTAGGTGGCGTTGCACCCGTGGTGGCGAATATCATCAAAACTGGCTTGGGACTGAAATATCACTGGGGCGTGGCTGACTATCTGCAACGCGCCGCACGTCATATTGCTTCTAAAACAGACGTGGAACAGGCCTATGCAATGGGCAAGGCGGCTGTGGAATATGCCATTGCCGGACATAATTCGGTGATGCCGACGATCGTCCGTCAATCCAATTCACCCTATAGCTGGAAGGTGGGCATGGCACAACTTTCCAATGTGGCCAATGTTGAAAAAATGATGCCTGCTGATTTTATCAGTGAAGATGGATTTGGCATCAGCCAGGCATGCCGTGAATATCTGGCGCCACTGATAGAAGGTGAAGATTATCCACCGTATAGAAATGGATTGCCGGATTATGTGCGGCTGAAAAATGTGGCAGTGGAAAAGAAGCTGAGTGAGTTCAAGATTTGAAAGAGTAGTTTGCAAGATGCTCAAAAAAATGTTTCAGTGTTGTAATGAGATCAAACAGTTGGAATCATTTCTGTTTGTAGCCCAAATTTCATTAAATTTGATGCACTCGAACAACAAGAACAGATAAAATACGTCCTGACTGTATTTTGGTTTGGGACAAGTGTTTAATAATGTGGAATTATTAGGCCAAGATTCTATATATATTTTAGGTGGTCTGACTTTAATTGGAGTTCTTTATGGCTAACGGTTTAATTGTCGCAATTGGTAGTGCGATTTTAGCCCTGATATTCAGTGGTATCTGGATTCGGGGTATTTATACTCAATCGACTGGCAACAAGCGGATGCAGGAAATTGCTACCGCTATTCAAGAGGGTGCGTCTGCATATCTGAAACGCCAGTATACGACCATCGGTATTGTGGGTGGTGTTTTGTTCTTTGCCCTTTGGGTAGCGCTCAGTTGGGATACAGCCATTGGTTTTGCCTTGGGTGCTTTCCTTTCAGGCGCTGCCGGTTTTCTGGGTATGAATGTTTCAGTTCAATCGAATGTCCGTACGGCTCAGGCCGCACGGACTGGATTGAATGAGGCACTGGCTATTGCCTTCCGTGGCGGTGCTGTGACAGGCATGCTGGTAGTAGGCTTGGGCTTGCTGGGTGTTGCAGGATATAGTGCTGTATTATTCAATAGTGCAGCGGCTGACGTACCGGTGAGCGATATTATCAAGCCTCTGATTGGTTTTGCATTCGGTGGTTCGCTCATTTCAATTTTTGCTCGACTGGGCGGTGGTATCTTCACTAAAGGTGCTGACGTTGGTGCAGATCTGGTTGGAAAAGTAGAAGCGGGTATTCCTGAAGATGATCCTCGTAACCCCGCGGTGATCGCTGATAATGTGGGCGACAACGTGGGTGATTGTGCCGGTATGGCCGCTGATCTGTTTGAAACCTATGCAGTAACGATTATCGCTACCATGATTCTGGGTGCATTGCTGTTCTCAACCAACACGATGAGTGCTGTCGTATTTCCGTTGATGTTGGGCGCTGTGTCCATCGTGGCTTCCATTATTGGTTGCTATTTCGTCAAGATGCGTGACGGCGGTACCATTATGGGTGCGTTGTACCGTGGATTGATTATAGCGGGCGGCATAGCATTGTTTGCCTACTTCCCTGTTACGGTCTGGTATATGGGCGATATGTCTCTCATGATTGACGGTGTTGAAGTAGCGGGTGCTGCGCTGGTTATGCGTATTTTCCTGGCTGCAACAATTGGTCTGGGACTGACTGGATTAATGGTTGTGATCACTGAATACTACACGTCAACAGACTATCCGCCAGTTCAACACATTGCTGAGGCATCAACGACTGGACATGCAACCAACATCATTGCTGGTCTGGGTGTTTCAATGCGTTCAACCGCAGCACCTGTGCTGGCAGTCTGTATCAGTATCCTGTTAGCCTTCTCACTGGCTGGTTTATACGGTATTGCGATTGCTGCAACGGCGATGTTATCCATGACGGGTATCATCGTGGCACTGGATGCGTATGGTCCGATCACTGACAATGCAGGCGGTATTGCTGAAATGTCCGATATGCCTGAGTCAGTCCGTGCAATTACCGATCCGCTGGATGCGGTGGGTAATACAACCAAAGCCGTTACCAAGGGCTATGCAATTGGCTCTGCCGGCTTGGCAGCGTTGGTATTGTTCGCTGACTATACCCATGCGCTGGAACATGCGGGACATGTCTTGACGTTTGATCTGTCAAACCACATGGTTATTATTGGTCTCTTTATCGGCGGTATGATTCCCTATCTGTTTGGTGCCATGTCGATGGAAGCTGTTGGTCGTGCAGCCGGATCAGTTGTGATTGAAGTACGTCGTCAGTTCAAGGAAATTCCTGGCATTATGGAAGGCAAAGCCAAGCCTGACTATTCACGCGCGGTAGACATGCTGACCCAGGCAGCTATTAAAGAAATGATGATTCCTTCATTATTGCCCGTACTGATTCCAGTATTAGTCGGTGTGATTCTGGGGCCACAGGCTTTGGGTGGTTTATTGATGGGTTCCATCATAACCGGCCTGTTTGTTGCGATTTCCATGACAACGGGTGGTGGTGCCTGGGATAATGCCAAGAAGTATATTGAAGATGGACACTTCGGCGGTAAAGGTAGCGATGCTCATAAAGCTTCAGTGACTGGCGATACCGTTGGTGATCCATATAAAGATACAGCAGGTCCAGCAATTAATCCGTTGATTAAGATTATTAACATTGTGGCGTTACTGATTATTCCACTGTTATAGATCGTAAGAAATGTGTTAACAGGCTGTTAAGTAGTCTGGAAGAAAAGCACACCACATGTTGGTGTGCTTTTTTTTTCGTATGCACAATAGCATTCTGTATTTCCTAGCATTGATTACAGTAAGCATCACCAGTCGAAGGAGTGAATGTTGTTTATTTTGGAGAGGGAAACCCACTTGCGCCAGGAGTGTTAGATGCAGGGGATGAGAAGGGCGAAGCAGGCGGTGTTTCCTGATTTGGTTTTGTGGCAGAGGGTGTCGAGAAAGGTGAGGTTGATGCAGGGGATACCGAATTTGGTTTTGTTTGAGACTGGCCGGGTGATTGATTGCTATTGCTTTGGGCATGTACAAACTTCCAGTCCTTATAGGTTGAAGCTTCCGAGAACTTGGCAAACTGCTCAGGGAATCCCCCTTTTTTAATGGGCGGCTTGTCTGAAAGGCTATGTACACCGATGATTCCATTGTTCGCACTGGATGTTGTGCCAGGGCCCTGCTGCTGAGGTGCGGGTTCTTTAACCAGCCCCCACTCGGTAGAATTTGTCATGGGATCCAGATATATTTTCCGCAAATGACGTTTCGTTGTCGTTGTGCGAGTATCCATAACCAGTTTCTCCAGTGAGTCGGGGTATTGTTTTGCAGTACCGGGTGAACTGCTGTGATAAGACACGATCGCCTTGCGGAACTGTTCTCCAATAAACAAGAGTTCTGATTCTTTTTCCCGCTGGGATTTTATTTGCCAGGACTGCCCGATTGCAGCCATTAAAATACCTGCCAGGGTGACCGCAAACAGTGCCCAGAGATAAATAAAGCCATTTGTATGACGGGGCATGTTGTACCTTTTCATCGGGAACTCAATGAGAGGCTGACTGAAAATGTCTACCATTCTTCATAAAGTGACCCATCGGGTGCTTGTCCGGAATGACCGCTCTTGACATTGTATAACCCTTCATCACCCTCGTTGGGAGGCGGTACCGCAATCCAGGTTCGATCACTTTCGGTAAATGGGTCAACTGGAACACGTCTCAGATAGCGCTTCTCAACCAGTTCTTCCAGATCAATGGGATACTTGCCGGTGTCTGAGTAAAACTGATCGATAGCATCGCGCATAATGCCGAGATCCTGGCGCAGAACGGCTTCTTTCGCCTTGTCGATCGAATTGAAATAACGCGGCGCAACAATGCTCAGTAAGGTCGCGATAATAGCCATCACCACTAACAGTTCAATTAGCGTAAAACCGGTATTGCCTTGATTTCGACTCATATCAGTGGTTACCATTCTTTGTATGCAATACCGTTTAAGCCAATGGCTTCTGATCGAGAGTACACATCAAACACATCATCGCCTTCTTCCGGGTTATCAGGAGAACTGTCGTAACTGCGTTTACCCCAGGTATCGGCTGCTTTGGTGGGTTCTATGCCCGCAATATCCAGATCGACGAACAGCGGATCACGGGGTAGCCGTCGCAAGAAATAGATTTTCTTTTTGGTTGGGGTTTTAATATCAGGTACTCCCATGAATAAGCTATCCAGTTTAGGCGGATAGCCGGAGTCATCAGATTTTTTCTCAATACGACCATCATCCGATGCCTGTTTATACGCATCAATGGCCGTGCGGATTTGCCGTAAAGCGGTTCGTAGTTCCTGCTCCTTCTCGCGTTTAACCATCAATTCACGCAATGGCATTGCCGCAGTAGCTAACACAGACATGATTGCAACAACAATCATCAGTTCAATCAGGGTAAAACCACCATGATTTTTACGACCCCTGAATAAATTCATGATGGTTTGTTTCTACTGAATACTGATGTTGGCAGGAGATGGCAGTATTACGTCCACAGACTCGCCGCTTTCCTTGTCTTCTGCTTTTACATTCTGAACGCTGATCTCTGTTGAACCGGGAGCAGTCGTGATAACTTTAAAACGAAGTTGCGCTGCCATACCCGATGCCTGATCCTTGCCCAGTTTTACTGAACGTACTCCGGGCTTTTCTCCACTGTCCAATGCTTCCAGTAAATCGGCGTCGTAGGTAACATCCAGCTCAGAGGCAACGGAAGCTTTTGCGCCTGATAATCGGATAACGACAGAAATTTCTTTATCGAAGCCGGCTGTCGCAGGGGCCTGTATGGCCAGTGTCGGGTCAGTAGATGCTTCAGCTGCAAAGGGGTTGGGCACTGCGGGCGCGCTGGGTGAAAATGCAGCAGCGCCTTTTCCGTTACCAGCGGGTGCAATGGAGAGTGATTTAGCGGCTGTTTTCTTGATGGTTACCGGTAATATGCCGGGTTCGCTGGCGGTGCCAAAATGAAATTCGCTTTCCTTGTTAGTTGGTTTGGCGACGTTTCGGATAACTCGTGGTGTAATTAGTAGCACAACTTCAGTTTTCCTGCGCCTGATATCCTGACCTGAGAGTAATCTATCCAGTCCAGGAATATTTAATAACCCGGCAATGCCGGATACGCTTCTTTTATCTTCATTCTGAATGAGTCCTGCCAGAACCTGAGATTCTCCATCTTTCAATGTCAGAATGGTTTCAGCGCTCCGGTTTACAATGATAGGAGCTCTTGCATTACCCGGACCTGTCTCAAATCCATTGGTATTACTGACTTCAAGCGTCACTTTCATTGTGACATCATTATTTAAACCAATACGCGGTTCGACGTCCAGCTTGATACCGATATCGATGAAAGTCGGTGTTGACGTAAGGATGGAATTAATGCCGGGTTGAACATTGGCGGTGAACATGGGTTGCTTGGTGCCAATGTGAATCTTTGCTTTTTCGCGATTGCTGACCCGGATTCGGGGGTTTGCCAGTACATCTGCATAAGAAAGACTCTGTGCAAAATCTATTTTGACCTGGTTGCTGATGGTAAAGCTTTTAAGGCCAAGATCTCCGGAACCAATCTGATTGAGTAAAGCATTTGCAGGCGCAGCTGCTGCGCCTGCACCAGTCAATCCACTGAATGTAACGGATTTGGGCAGGTTGGGGCCCAGCAGGAAAGTGTTATCACGGCCAATTTCAAGGATGGCAACGTCCAGCATGACTTCTGGTTCAGCATGGTCATTCAAAGTCACCAATCGCTCCACAAGGCGAATAGCCTCGAGGGTATCCCGGATGATGAACAGATTTAACTGTTCATTGACATAAATATCTTTTGCCTTGACGATCCCCCTGATCATGGCAACCATTTGTTTGACATCGGTATGCGCAACATGGAAGCTCCGTACAACCAGTTCCTGATAATCTTTCTGCTTGGCGGGGGTGTTCGGGTATATCAATAACGAATTGCTGTTCAATGCCTTATAGGCCAACTGGTTGGTCATGAGCAATAATTTCAGGATATCTTCAACCGTATTATTACGGACAAAAACAGAGATTTTGGTGTCCTGCCGAATATCCTTGTCAAATACAAAATTAATGCCGGCGGTACGTGCCATGATTTCAAATACCGATTTCAGGTCGGTGTCTTTAAACTCAATGGTCAGAGGTTTCTTGAAAGCTGTTTCCAGTGTCAGGTCAGTAATTTCTGCGCGTGCGATGCGTGAATTGATCTGTGATATCAATTGACGGGCATGGGATTGCGTTGGGTTTTCCTGCAACACAGCCCTGATGATTGTTTCTGCTCCTGTTACATCATTGCGTGCCAGCAATTCTTTTGCTGTTTCAACAGAGGCGATATGGCGACGCTCTGATTCCACTGCTTCCAGACCTTCCTTGGCACGTTCATGGAAAGGAAACAGGTTTAAAACACGTTGATATTTTTGTTCAGCACCATCCAGATCACCGGAAAATCGAGTGTTATCGGCATCAAACAGTAATTTGCCAATGATTTCATCGCGCTGGCGTATCAGTACTGTACGAATTTCAGTATTTTCAGGCTCTTCCCGTGCAGCCTTTTCCAGTTTCTGCATTCCATTCTCAAACTCACCGTCTGCGATCAATTTCTGTCCATCAATAAAATCAAGATTCCTGGTGGAAAATGTTTTATTGTTTATTGCGCACCCGGCTATGGCAGCAATTAGCAGGATGGCCATCATCTGCTTCCAGATTCTCATCGGATATTTCCTGTTATTTTATTGTTGATCGTGAATGTCTGCTTTGCGTTGAGCGGTAAGTAAGTGAATATGATGGCCTCATCATTAATGGTATCAACCCGATATTTATCGTCGACCAAACCACCTAGCTTGGCAACAAGATTTTCCCCTGACCTGGAGAGGAAAACCCAGGTTTCTTTTTCAGTAATTGCTTTTCCAATATACTTGAACTGCAAGGGAGGCGGTGTCGGCACACGGGGTGCTGACGGGGTCTTGGCGGCTTGTTGCGCCAGATCCGTCTGTTGTTGCTGCATAGTCATTTCCGGTGGTTTGGGAATCCACGAGGTCGAGGCGAATAAATCACTCGCCTCAGCACTGAATTTTCTTTGTCCAAGCTTATTCACATCCAGATATGCCGAGCTGCTTTGTGAGGCGCCTGTTTTATCGGGAGCAGTCGATTTGGTCGGTTGTATGGTACCAACCGGATCACCCAGTTCATCATCGTCTTCCTCAACGAAGACGACAGCAATCAGTGTTACGATTAACGCGGCTCCCAGAATTAATTTTCGTTTTTTCTCGGCTTGATCCATCGTGCTATTGATTCAAGTAAAGATTAATTTCAAGGCGCACTTCAAGTTGCGTGGATGCTACATTTTCACGCCTGATGGCTATTCCCGCAATCGCCATGGCAGGCACCGCCTGCAGTGCATCGGCCATAAAGGCGCGAATCTGTGCGTATTGACCTTTAACGGGCAGTATCATTTCATAGCGGGCGAGCCGTGAATCTTTTTCCAGCACGAGTCTGTATTCGCTGCTATTGATCTCAACGCCCCTTTTCTTGGCGATATCCGATAATTCCCGTATCCAGAATGGAGAAGAATCAATGCGCGGGAAGAAATCATAAAAGATTTGCAGCGCCTGGTCGCCGCTGATTTCTTTTCCGATCGCAGCTTTGTTCTGGTTCTGCTGGGATTGTGCTTGTAATTTTTCAGCCTGTTTTTTCAGGGTTTGCAGTGTGGTCTCCTGTGGCAAAACAGCAGCCACAAAAAATATTGCGGCTACGACGAACAATCCCAGACCAGTTTTCCCTATGGTGCCTAGACGGGCAGCCTGCCAGCGCAACTGCAGCAGCATCTGGTTTAACTCGGTCAGAGGCAGTCCAATTTTCAAGAGGCTTCTATCCATGAGGTGGTCAGAAGAAAAATAACGGGGCGGTGCGGGTTATCAAGTTTAATTTTGTGACTGAGCAAATGTGCTTTGTCAAAAATTATCTCACGCTCGAGTGCTTCTATAAAATCCAGTAATGCGGGCATATCCTTTGCTTCACCGTTGATACGCAATATGCGCTCTGTGATATTGGGCTGCAATGATAACAGTGCAATTTCATCACTGGCAGCATTTTCTACCGCATCAAACAGATCTTCCCAGGGCAGATTGATTTCATGCAGCACGGTATTGGCTTTTACTATTTCTTTCCGGATTTCCTGACTGATTTCTCTGTTTCTGGAGTTTGAACGGGTGCGCGGGGCTGTTTTTTGCTGTTGTAGTTTCTCCAGTCGCTCAACGCGTGTATTCCAATAATTTACTTCTTCAGTCAACTGATTAAACTGGTACAGCACGCCGGACAAGGCCAGCAATCCGATCAACAAGAGTGTTAAATCGACATGAGTGGATTGTTGCCCGGAGTCGGGGAATTTTAGTCTTAAGCGATGCATTGTCTTATGGCAGCATTATCTCTTGTTAAAGACGGATAGTGACTTAATGCGGGAATCTGCTCGGTCGGCAAGGGGATTATCTGCCAGCCGCAATGAGCCGGTAATGTGATTTCCGGATATTCCGGAGAAAACAGATAAAATGACTCAACCGCTTCCTTATGACCAGACAGAATAGCTTCCTGATTCAACGCGGCGAGCAACTCATCAGTTATTCCATGGGAAAACCGCTGATTGCGAATGCTTTGCCAAATGCCGTAGGTCAGCAAGGCGATACACAATCGCCCAGTTTCGATCAGCACAAAATAGGTTCTTTTACCATTTAACAGCGAATACCATCGATCATAAGCCGACGCTAAATAAGGCTCGATACCGGTCAGTCTGATTTTATGCCGGACAGCCATTTCTTCCAGACACGTCATTAGTGCACGCGGTATGGCCGCACAGATGGCACCTGTTGCCGGGTTCCATGCGCTTACGCTCAATACCCATGAATCAATGCGCTCTGCATAGATTTCCCGCATGCGGAAACTGGCATAGGCGGTCACTTCATCCGGTTCAGTAATTTCTGACTGGGGCGGTAATGTAACGTAGCGGACAAAGTGATTGGAAAGGGTTACCGATAATTCAGTATTGGTCGCATCAACCAGTAATTCCTCTAACTGACGACAGGAGGCTTCCCAGGCAGGTTGATCCGTGCCGCGCTGGCATAGTATGGTGACTTTAGGTGCCTGCACGGGCTTGAAACCTCGCGAGGAGCGAATCAGATCGATGCGCTCGGGTGCGAGGAAAACCTGAATCTGATCACGCCACAATCGTGACACGGTTGGCCTCCTCCAGACTAGTTAATCCTTCCCTGACCATATCGAGCGCGGCTTCCCGCAAGAAACGCGTGCCATTCTTCTTTGCCGCTTCCTTGATGCGTCGTATGGGTTCCTGTGCGACGATGAGTTCACGGATTTCATCATTGAGAATCAGTATCTCGGCGATCGCATTGCGTCCCCGGTAGCCACTGCCACGGCACTGCCCACAGCCTTTGCCGGCCCGGAACTTGAAATCATTTGCCTGTTCCAGATCGATTCCGGACTCGACGATCATTTTATCATCGGGACGCTCACTCACCGAGCAATGCGGGCATAACAGGCGCACCAGTCGTTGTGCAGCGATGCCATTCAGGGCAGAAACGAAACTGTAAGGATCAACACCCATGTGCGAGAAGCGGCCAATCACATCAAACACGTTATTGGCATGCACGGTGGTGAATACAAGATGCCCGGTCAATGCCGCCTGGATGGCGATCTGGGCTGTTTCGGCATCACGGATTTCACCCACCATTATTTTGTCAGGGTCATGGCGCAGGATTGAGCGTAAGCCACGCGCGAAGGTAAGTCCCTTCTTCTCATTCACCGGTATCTGTAGCACGCCGGATAATTGATACTCAATGGGGTCCTCGATGGTAATAATCTTGTCACTGCCCTTATTCACCTCGGATATCGCGGCATAGAGTGAGGTTGTCTTGCCGCTGCCCGTTGGCCCAGTGACCAACAACATGCCATAGGGTTCAGCGCTGAGACGGCGAATGCTTGCAATGGCTGCCGGGTTAAAACCCAACTGGTTTAATGTGAGCCCTTCAATATGATCCGACAATGCCTGCCGATCAAGAATACGCAGCACCGCATCTTCCCCGAAGATGCTTGGCATGATGGATACGCGGAAATCGATCTCGCGGCCCTGTATCGAAACCTTGAAACGGCCATCCTGCGGAACGCGGCGTTCGGCAATGTCCAGTTCGGACATCACTTTGATACGGGAAATCACCTGTTCGGCCAGATCAGGGCCCTGCATGACGCCGATGGCTGTTAATACACCATCGATTCGATATTTGATCGAGAGCGCGCCGGTGACTGTTTCCAGATGGATATCACTGGCTTGTGATTTATGTGCATCGTAAAGTGTGGAATGCACCAGCCGGACGACCTGGCTGGTGCCCTCATTGATACTTTTTAGCGATAAGTCTTCGACACCGCTCTGGATCTTATCGCTCTCAGCCGCAGGCAGCACATGATCCATTGCACGCATGGTCTTTTCCTGCTGGGTAAAAAATGCGGAGAGATCGGCAGGATGCACCAGATACCATTCCACAGTCATATCAAGCCGTTCTTCAGCCCATGACCGCAATTTGGATGAAAATGGATTGCTGATAGCCAGCAGGAAATCCGGGCCGCTGCGGAACAACGCGCATTCATGCATGACTGCTTCGGCAAAAGGCAGTAAGTCATACGCTGGATTTAATGTATGGATTGATTTCATATCCAGTACGGGCATACGTAGTAACTGGCCTAATTCCTGAGTGAGTTCGTGTGGGGTGTAGCCGCCGGTCTCTTCCAGCAGCTGGATTACCGGGATACCCTGCTTTAAAGCCTTCTGGCACGCATCGCCGAGTTGGTTAATATCGATCAATGGTTTTTTTTCGGGGTGTTGTATAGGCATTTCAATCAATTGATGCTTCCTGCCAAATCAAATATCGGCATATACATGAGAATGATGATACCACCAATTACCGTGCCGATTACCGCCATCAGGATGGGTTCTATCAGCTTGGTCGTCCATTCGACCCAGCGTGCGATTTCTTCATCATGAAAATTACCGATTCGTTCCATCATGTCACCCATCAATCCGGTTCTCTCACCGACGCGCAGCATACGGTTACCAACTGCGGTGGTGAGGCCTTCCGTTTCCATGGCTGTGGAGATTGTTTTGCCCTCACGGATATGTTTGGCAGCCGCTTTTACGCGGGGGCGAAAGTGTGGTTGTAACAGGCCGCTGACCATTTCCAGCGCCTGTGTAACCGGAATACCGCCCCGCAATAGCATGCCGAGTGTCTTGTAGAACCGGGCGAGTTGATAGACGCGCATACGTTCACCGATGGCCGGAATGCGCCATAATAATTGCAAGAGGCTTGCATGAAATGCCGGACGGGTTACGACATGGAAAAGTCCGGTCAGTATGATCATGGCGATAACCGCTAATTCCCAGCCGCGCTCATGTACAAATTGTCCCCATTTGATGAGTAATACGGAAAGCCAGGGCAGGTCGGTGCCAATATCATCATAGATGGCGCTGAATTTGGGAACCACGAATACCAGCAGGAAGACCGATACCAGTAATCCGATGACCAGCAGCAGTACCGGGTAGATCGACGCGCCCACCAGCTTCTTGCGCACAAAGTCCATTTGTGTCTGATAGGTGATAAACCGTGTCAGTGCTTCAGGCAGATCACCCGTCCGCTCACTGGCGCGAACCGTGGCGATATATAAGGCGGGAAATGCCTGCGGATAATCTTCCAGTGCCTGGGAAAATGTAACGCCTTCATACAACCGTGACAATAAGGCTTTGATGATTCTCTGGTTGCTGCTGTCCTGTTCTTTGTCCAGCAAGGTTTCAATGCTTTCGACCAGGCTGAGTCCGGCGGTTAACAGTGAAAGCAACTCTTGGCTGAAATGAACCAGGGGAAAATGTGTCTTCGATTTGAATGACAGACCAGCGAAACTCCGCCGGACACTTAATACCATACCGCCTTGCTGTGTGATCTGAAGACGTGCCTCTTCCTCGCTATTGGCCTCCAGCTCAAGATGCACCGTACCTTTTCCGGTCAACACAGCTTTCACGTCATAACGCATTATTCAGTTTTACCAGTTTGTAATATCGGCTGCTTCACCCTCGCCACCGGGTTGGCCATCCTTCCCTAATGAGAACAAATCAAATTCTGAACGTTCCCCCGGATACTTATAGGCATAGGGACGCCCCCATGGGTCGGCAGGGGGCATTTTTGCCAGATAGGGGCCCTGCCATTTGGCTTCGTTATTGGGGCGGGTCACCAGCGCTGCCAATCCCTGATCGGTTGCCGGATAGTTACCCATATCCAGGCGATACTGATGCAATGCTTTTTCCAGAGCATCGATTTGTGCCTGAGCCATTTTTACTTCGGATTTACCTACTTGCGAGAAGTATTTGGGTCCCACGTACGCAGCGAGCAAACCAATAATAACCATTACAACCAGTAGCTCCAGCAACGTAAAGCCACGCATTGTTTTTACCTGTTGCGGTCCATGCAAACGTATCATTTTTATCCTCTTAGATTAGTGCCTTTTTATAAAAAGAAACTGTAAGGCTGACTGTTAAAGTAATGCTGTTTCATTAACCTGATTTACGTGAATGCATATTATAGAGGTAATGTGTCATTATTATCACGGCATGGTGCGTATGCATGCCATGCCGGGTCAAGATTCATTGGTACCGGACATTGATGGCATATCCATTTATCTGCGGAGAATGGTCCACCACCGGCCGATATTCAGCAATGTCATCAGTGACGCTGACACGTAAGTCCAGGCGGCTGCCCGTAGAATTTTACGGGCATGTGGCGCGTCATTCCCGATCAGATAATTGCCTCGTTCAAGCATCGGCAATGCGCGCGAGAAACTTGCGTGCATCTCCATCGGCAATGTCACCAGATGTACCAGCGTGGCTGTTCCCAATGTCAGCAGGCCACCGAGTAAGAACAAGGCACCAGTTGCGGGTGCGCGAGAGGCGACCGTGATGAGTGGCGCCAGCATCAATATTGCAGCGCCCAGTTTCTCAGCGGGTGCTGCAAACTGTACCAATCTGGTGCGCCATTTTAATGGCAGATAACCATCCCGATCCTGTATCGCATGACCGACTTCATGCGCGGCGACCGTAATGGCAGTCAGGGATTTGCCATTAAACTTGTCAGCCGTCAGGCGAACTGCTTTCTCAATGGGATCATAATGGTCGCCCAGCTCTGTCACTTCGACCTTAACGGTCTGCAAGCCGGATGAATCCAGTAAAATGCGTGCCAGTTCTCCACCTGTGCCTGGGTAACGATCTTCCGGGTGACTATACTTTTCAAGCGTATGTTTTACCCAGTAGGACGGGCCGAAAATAAGCAGGGCGATCGCAATCGTGATTATTAAATAAAGCATTGATAAATCCAGAATCCGGTTTATAGGGTAAAACGAAATCTATTGTAAATGCCCAATGACTGATGTCTTATCGAATTATGCAGTATCTGGAAGCGGACTGAATAATCGATAAGACCTGAAAAACAGTGATATTTAGTACGTTGATTTGAAGCAATGACAGTGAAAATTTTTTACTGCGCGCATACGCATCCAAAGGAAAATACTTATTTAAAAGATCTTGGACATGTTCAGTTGAGTCCCGTTGGGGAACTTACAGGTATAGAAAGTGCCATTCACACAGGAAACGACCGTAGCAAGCGGGGTGGTGTTATTATTATTGAAGGCAGCCGTGACATTAAGAGCGATATCCGATGCACTTGCTCCTGTAATCGAAGTCAGTGCAGCGGTATTATTAACGCCTTTTATACCGCTTAAAGCAATCCAGGGTTCAGTCGGATCAGGACTGATAATCACGACGATCATTTGATTGGTAACGGCATCCTCATGGACAGTCGCGTAGTTGGCTACAACACCATTAACGCTGATCGTATATATACCATCAAATGCACCGGATGCATGGGATGTAACGGAAAAGAATGAAAGTAGAATAAACAAGTATAATTTCTTCATTTTCTTGGTTCCTCATCAAACGTGGTTTCTAGATGACTGCACCGGTATGATAAATGGGTTCTGTCGCTAACTACAAGTATTATTAATTGTTTTTCATAAACAGCTGACAATAGGGATGTCATGTGCGGCATTTTTGTCCGCTCCGGGATCGTTTAAAAAAACCTGCTGTCCATACAATCCTGCTGAGGAATTAAGATAACCTTTTGGCTATAGATTAATATCATGATTATATTTAATAAATATTTGTTGTTGCTGATTCTGTCGGTACACCTGATCTCTGGCTGTTCAGTTTTTATGGCAGCAAAGCAGCCCGGTACAAAAGATATGGATTTGCTTAAGGTTGGCACGCCAAGAAATCTGCTGCTGGCTGAATTCGGCGCACCGGTTGTCAGTGAGATCCGCGATGGAAAGAAAATTGAAATCTTCAAGTTTGTTCAGGGATATAGCAAGGGAGCCAAAGCAGGCCGGGCTGCTTTTCACGGGGTGGCTGATGTGTTCACGCTGGGTTTATGGGAAGTAATCGGCACGCCTACCGAAGTGGTTTTCAATGGAGACGAAGTGGCTTTCGAAATAATCTATGATGAGACTGATAAAATCGAGAAGGTTATTCCTTTGAAGGAGTGATGGATTTCGCAGCATGCTTGATCAGGTCAGCGAGAAATTCTCCAGCAATAATGAATCCTGGCATTGCGCGCGAAATCCTCGGGAATCATCGCCATGCTGATGCCCTCAATGATCAGATCTTTCAACGCTTCCTGATCCATTCTGAAACGCCGGAAGTTGGTCGAGAAATATAGGTTCCCACCCGGCGCAAGCAAGGCTGCTGCGTTTCTGATCAGCTGTACGTGATCTTTCTGGATGTCGAAGATTTCATCCATTTTCTTCGAATTGGAGAAGGTGGGCGGATCGAGAAAAATCAGGTCAAATTGTGATTTCTGTTTTGCGCTGGCTTGCTCGGTTAGCCACTGCACGCAATCAGCACGTACCAGTTTGTGATCACTGCAAATGCCATTGAGGACAAAATTTCGTTGCGCCCAATCCAGATATGTGTTGGACATGTCCACCGTAACGCTCGATGTCGCACCGCCAATCGCCGCATGCACCGTAGCGCTTCCGGTGTAGGCGAATAAATTCAGGAAACGCTTACCCCTGGCTTGTTGCTGGATCAGCAAACGTATCGGTCGGTGATCAAGAAACAGGCCGGTATCCAGATAATCCTCAAAGTTTACCCAGAACTTGCCGCCACCTTCTTCCACCACATGAAAGTGGCGGGAATCGCCCAGTTTCTCATATTGATCGGTGCTTTTCTGCTTCCGGCGTATTTTTAAAAACACTTGTCCGGTAGGAATTTCCAGTACTTTGGCTATTTCTCTCAGTGCTCCGGCCAGCCGCTGATTGGCCTTGGCGGGATCGATCGTTTTCGGCGCTTCATATTCCTGAACGTTAACCCAGGTCTGCTCACCTTGGTACACATCCACTGCCACCGCGTATTCCGGCAGATCGGCATCGTACAACCGGTAACACTGTATCCGGTTTTGCTTGACCCACCTGGTCAGTTTCTTCAGATTCTTGCGCAGACGATTGGCGAACATTTCTGCTTGATTATCGCTCTGCTCAGCCTGGGCGCGACGGCTGATCTGCTCGATGCGTTCCTGTTGCGATTTGGCTTTTGGCTCAAAAAATATTTTTTCCTCGAGTGTGAAGCGCAATAATTTGCACTCCAGCGCACCATTAAACAGCGTGATCGGCTTTTGCGAGCGGATACCCAATCTAAAACCCAGTTCGGGATTGCCGATAATCATCGCTGCCTGCCAACCGATAAAGCGCTGTTTTAATACTTCACCGAACTGGCGGTATAGCACCGCAGTTTGTTCTTCGTCGCCCAGTCGCTCGCCGTAGGGTGGATTGCAGACGATCAAACCTTTCGGCCAGCTTTCTGCTGCGGAAGCGTCGGTGATGTCACGTTTTTCGATGTGGATTTTACCTGACAATCCGGCATTTTCTATGTGCTGCAACGCGGCTGTGACGGTGCGACGGTCCTGATCAAAACCAACGATGACCGGCAATTTGTTTAAGCCAGTCTCGCGGCGCTGCTGTGCGGCATCCCAGATGTTTTGCCAGAGCGCGGCATCGTGCTGCTTCCAGCCAAGAAAGCCAAAATAATCGCGTTGCAGGCCCGGTGCAATATCGCCAGCGATCAGCGCACCCTCCACCAGCAAGGTGCCCGATCCGCACATCGGATCAAGCAGCGAGCCGCCTTGCCTGGCAATTTCCGGCCAGCCTGCACGCAGCAGAATGGCTGCCGCCAGGTTTTCCTTGATCGGCGCAGCAATATTGACTTCGCGGTAGCCACGCTTATGCGAGCTCTCGCCGGATAAATCCAGACTCAACTGTGCGGTGTCATTGTGCAGATAAACATTGACGCGGATGCTGGGGCGCTCGGTATCGACACTCGGTCGCTGGTTGAACCTGGCGCGCATCTGATCGACGATGGCATCTTTCACTTTTTGCGCACCAAAATGGGTATTATTTATCACCGGACTGTTTTTGCTGCTAAACGTCACTGCCAAACTATCGTCAGGGTTTAGATGCGCCGACCAGTCGATACATTGAATGCCATCATAAAGATCTTGCTGGGATTTAACCTCGAAGCTACTGAGTAAACATAGGATACGGTTGGCAGTGCGCAACCATAAACAGGCGGTATAGGCCAGCGCCATATCGCCCTGAAAAGCCACTCCGGCCATTTTATGCTGCACATTCTTCCCACCAATGGCTTCGATTTCACTAGCGAGAATGCCCTCCATCGCTTTCGGCGTAGTAGCAAAAAGTTGGTATTGCGTCATGATGACAATCAGGATCTGAATAGTTGCGTAGGATACTTGAATGTATGACCATCGCGTTGGCTTTTTTGAATCGGGTGGCGCAGCATGGCTACTGAATCAGTGCCTGATTTCAGGAGCATGGCAGGCTATGGACTCTCAAGGTGTTACGGTGATTTTCTCCCTGGCATGTTCCACCACCTGTCCGCTGCGAATCTTGCAGGTTTTACGCAGCTCGATCTGACCGTCTACTTTAACATTGCCCTTGGCGATCAGTATCTTGGCTGCACCACCACTCCCGCACAGACCGACGATCTTCAGAAGATCATTCAATGCAATAAAATCGCGGCCTTTGAGACTAAATTCATTCATGGTTACCTTGTTTAAACTGGATATAGATGGCATCGACTTTCTCTCTGGCCCACGGCGTCTTACGCAGAAACTTCAGACAGGACTTGATGCTGGGGTCCTGTTTGAAGCAATTGATATTCACCCTTTCAGCTAATCCTTCCCAGCCATATTGAGCATGCAGTTCGATAAGCAGCACTTTCAATGTCACGCCATGCAAGGCATTTCTGGGTTGTGGATGTTTGTTATTTGCAGGATCAGGCATGGCACATTTCCACAGAAAACAGTGATAACTCAGTAGCCTACAGGAGAGTTTCTTTGGGATGGATCTCTTTTAAAGGCAGGTACCAGCTTGTGTGGGTCGACTTCCTGCCGCTGATTCTTTGCAGCAGATGCCCACCATGCAAGCTGGGTGAAAGCCCTGCCAAAATAGTTTACCCATTCCGCAGCATGTGTGCTGTTGAGAAAATTTCCCTCTTCTGATAATACTTCGTGCACCTTTGGGATCTGCACCATGGCTGAAACCGGCAAACAACCCAATTCTGACAGGAAAGTGCGCATACCCACCGCCGCTCTGGCACCGCCCCATTGCCCCGCCGAATACGTGACAATTGCGCTGGGCTTATAAGAAAACAATGAGCTCCCGAAGTGGTTAAGTAAATGCGCCAACGCTGGACTCATCGAATGATTGTACTCAGGACTCACCATGACATATCCGTCAGCTGCCTTGATCTTGTCCGCCAAGGATTGGAGCTGAGCGGGCGCCTTGCCCTGCACATAAGCAAAGTGAGGTTTGAAGATAGGCTCAAGAACAAGATCCAGCGGATCGATCAGCTCTACAGCATGATCGCCCTGATGAATGTGCAACGCACAAGCTTTTGCTACTCTCAGACCCAGCCGGGGAGGATTGGGCGGTGTGCTGTCCCGTACCGTGCCAAGAAAAATCAGAAATTTCATGGGCATCAACCCTTTTTAAGATTCTATCGGCGCCCTGTCACCGTGGTGCAAGCTTGCTTCAGCAACAGCCTCCGCAGCAACTGGATTCTTCAACTGCTTCCTGAAGAGGGACTCCTGCCCAGCGCACCAGTTCGTTGCGATTCGGGTAGCGGCCAGCCAGCGCCACTTCTCCGTCAACAAGAGTTAATGGCAGTGCTTCAACACCGGAACGTTCCAGAAATGCTTTTACAGTAGCGTTCTCCGTAAATGCCATGGGCTGTTGTGACGGGTTAAAGCGTTCGATTACAGCGCCCTGCTGTTTGGTCCAATCGACATCAGCAGAAAAGCGGGTCAGTTCGCGATCTGCATCAGCGTTACAGGCGCCGGAACAGCATGCGGCAGGGTCAAATATCTGTATGGTTGTCATTTTGATTCTCCTATAAGGTTAAGGCAACAAGATTCTGGTGTGATTTAATTCTGTTTTCAGTCATTCTCGCGATTATTTCGGCGCAAGGAATGTTCCATTCGTGATCAGGCGTCGGAACTGTTTTCAGTGAATGAAACGCACCCGAGGCAACCGCCCGTTTGGGTATGCGGTATTAAGGAAACTCTGAATAACTGTCATTTCGAGCATGGCGAGAAATCTATGATATGGATTATCAGGATTCCTCACTTTGTTCGGAATGACAGATGAAGGCTGTTCAGAGATTCCTTACTAAAATGCTTATGGCTTTAGAAACTGCCCGTCTTTTTTATTCTCTTTTTCTTCTGCTGATTTTTCGGTATTTTCGCCATCAGCCAATTTGCTGCCCACATAGCTTCCGACCGCACCGCCTACTAAAGCTGGCATGGCTGATTGAAGGAGCGATGGGTTTTGAGCGGGTGCGTTAGGTGTTGGTGCAGCGGCAGCGTTTGAACCGGCTGCAGGTGCTTTCGATACCGTAGATTGACTTGGTGTGTCAGCTTTCTTTTGCTGCGCAGTCGTAGACTTGGAACTCAAAGAGCTTTTTGATGTGCTGCTTTTGGCTCCTTTTGCATAAAGATTATTTGCGAATATCATTGAAACAAAAATAACAAAAAGCAATCCTTTCATATTCATATATATTAAACCTGTAAAAATTAATTTCCGACTGACTTCTGAAGTCACGGAATTGTTGTTATCAACTTCTTTATGAGATGCTGCTTCACAATCACAAAGCGCATCATTATGGCTATTTTATCATCCAATCTCAATGGCGCGTATGCATAATCAGACCCGGCTCAATGAAGAAGAGCCAATGAATTCGGCAATATATGAATTCCCGGTGCAATCAACACGAAAGGGAAGGCGGGCGATATGACCATATCTTTTTATTGTGCCATAGCACAACATGGTTAGAGAGCTCAGAAGGTTTGAGGCCAGAGCTAGTCCGAAGCTGATCAGCAGCAGTCCATAGATGCCCAGGAGATTCTCTGATTTGATAGATAGCCCATAAAACTCAAGTAGCCAGTTCATTCGCAATCATCTCAGCCTGCTTCAATACCATTTCAGTCGCCAGTAATTGCATATCAGGTGGATAGCCAAATTGCCGCAGTGTGCGTTTTACGATCACTTTCAACCTGGCTTTCACGCTCTCCTTGATCGTCCAGTCGATCGACGCGTTTTGCCGCACGCGCTGCGTCAATGCGATGGCCAGTTCGCGCAACTTGTCATTTTGCATCAGTTCACGTGCGCTCTCGTTGCTGGCAACAGCGGTGTAGAAGGCATACTCAAAGGTCGATAAATCAAGCTTCTCGGCTTCTTTATCGGATGCCACAATTTCCTTGCTGATTTTGATCAGCTCATCAATCACTTCGGCAGCGGTCAGGATTTTGTTGTGATATTTCTTGATGGCATTTTTCAGCATTTCCATCAGGGATCGGCTTTGCATCAGATTAATTTTTTCCCGTACTTTCAGCTCATCGTTAATCAGCTTCTTCAACACTTCCAAAGCCACATTCTTATGTTGATAGCCTTTAAGCTCCGCCAGAAAATCTTCGGAGAGAATTGAAATATCCGGTTTCTTGAGTCCGGCAGCATCGAAGATATCAATCACTTGTTCCGATACCAAAGCCCGGTCAATGACATGTCGTATCGTGGTCTCAATGTCCTCATCGCTTTTGCCACTGCCTGTACTGTCGAATTTGGCCAGACGCGCTTTAACGGCCTGAAAGAAGGCCATTTCATCCTTCACATCCAGTGCCTGCTCATGCGGGATGGCAATGGCAAAAGCCTGCGACAGTGCAGTCACTTCATTGATATAACGTTTCTTGCCATCATCCAAGCCAAGTATATGATCCTCAGCCGCCAGAATGAGCGCCAGCTTCTTTGATGTATCCGCCGCAAAATAATCTTCATACGCAAAACCGTGATACAGGGAGGATACCACCTCGAGTTTTTCCAGCATTAATTCGATAGCTTGTTCCTGCATCAAGGTTGGATCGCCTTTGCCACCCGCATCGGAATAGAACGATAAAGCTTCTCTCAAATCCGAAGCAATGCCGAGGTAATCCACCACCAACCCGCCGGGCTTGTCGCCATGCACTCGATTGACCCTTGCGATGGCTTGCATCAGGTTGTGGCCTTTCATGGGCTTGTCGATATACAGCGTATGCATGCTCGGTGCATCAAATCCGGTTAGCCACATGTCACGCACGATCACCAGCTTCAACTCGTCGCTGTCACCTTCATGCGCTCGGCCAGTAGCTTGCGCTGCTTGTTGGTGTGGTGTTTTGCCATGACGGGGCCATCGGAGGAAGCCGCTGTCATCACGACTTTGATCACGCCCTTGTTTAAATCGTCTGAATGCCAGGCCGAGCGCAGTTTGACAATCTCTCCGTAAAGATCAGCGGCAATACGACGCGACATACACACAATCATGCCCTTACCGGCAAAGACTTCCTGGCGTGCTTCAAAATGGCTGACGATATCCTGCGCAATGTTCTGGATACGCCGCTCACTGCCAATTAGCGCTTCCATCTGCGTCCATTTGGATTTGGCTTTCTGAGAATCCGTCAACTCATCCTGATTCAGTTCGTCATCCAGTTCCTTGATCAGTTGCCTGCCTTCCTCACTCAAGGCAACTTTCGCTAGACGGCTTTCATAGTAGATGCGCACCATGGCGCCGTCTTCGACTGCCTGTGCAATATCGTAAATATCCACATAGTTGCCAAATACGGCTGGTGTGTTCACATCCGTGCTTTCAATCGGCGTACCGGTAAAACCCAAGTAAGTGGCATTAGGCAACGCATCGCGCAGGTACTTGGCAAAACCGTACACCACTTTCTTGCCGATCACTTCACCGTCAGCATTTTTGTCATCCACGGTCTTGGCGGAGAATCCATATTGCGTGCGATGCGCTTCATCGGCAATCACCACAATATTGCGACGATCTGAAAGCTCCTCATACACGCTGCCTTCTTCCGGCTGGAATTTCTGGATGGTGGTAAAGATCACGCCACCGGATGCCACCCGTAACAATTCTTTCAATTGCTGGCGGCTGTCGACTTGTTTGGGCTCCTGCCGCAACAATTGTTTGCAGGCGGCAAAGGTATCGAACAGTTGATCATCCAGATCGTTGCGGTCGGTAATGACGACAATCGTGGGATTATTCAGTGCCAGTACGATCTTGCCGGTATAAAACACCATCGACAGCGACTTGCCGCTGCCCTGCGTGTGCCATACCACACCGGCTTTTTTATCCCCTTGGGGTTGCTGTGTGACATCCGGCAATCCGTAGCTGGCCGGGCTTTGCATGATTCTGGAATTAAGGCCGATGTCTGCTGCGCGCAAGGTGGAAGCCACGGCGGCATTGACGGCGTAATACTGATGATACGCGGCAATCTTTTTTACGGTGTGGATGCTGATCACACCGGTGTGCGGGTCTTCTTTTTTGGATTTCTCAAACACCACAAAATGCCGCACCAGATCGAGCAAGGTTCTTTTGTTCAGCATTCCTTTGATCAAGGTTTCTAATTCCGGTTGTAGGGGCAAATGATTATTTGCCCCTACATAATCGGCGGTTTTCCAGGTCATGAAGCGGCTGAAGCCTGCCGACAGCGAACCGGCTTTGGCTTCCAGTCCGTCCGAGATCACCAGCAAGGCGTTATAGGTAAACAAACCGGGAATGTTGCGTTTGTAGGTTTCCAGTTGCCGGAACGCGGATTGGGTGCTGGCGTTCTCGTCGGCGGCATTCTTGAGTTCGATGACCACCAGCGGCATGCCATTCACAAACACCACCAGATCGGGGCGCTTGTTCTGGTTGTTCTCGATCACCGTGAACTGACTGGCCACGATAAATTCGTTATTACCGGGGTTGTCAAAATCAATCAGCCAAATAATATCTCCGCGCTCATTGCCTTCGTGCTGGTAGCTGACCTTGACGCCTTCGGTGAGCAGGCGATGAAAGGTTTCATTGTTGCTGAGCAATTCTGGGGAGTGAATGCGCTCAACTTCTTTCAAGGCAGCCTGTAATACCGCGTCAGTCATGCCAGGATTGATGCGCTGGAGTGCTTTTTCTAATCGTCCGGCGAGCAAGACTTCGTCGTAACGATTGCGTTCGGGATGGTCGCCATCGGGGGCGATATCGGGTGCGTAGGTATGGCTGTAACCGAGCTGCTCAAACAGTTTAATCGCCAGATTTTCAATCGCGGACTCGGTGAGTTTGCTCATGGATTATTGCCATTGATCAAGTTAATAATGACTTTCACCATGACTTCTTTTTCCTCTGGTTTACTTTCGGCAATCAGCAACGTAAACGCAACCAGGGCATTGTCGGCAATCCGTTTGTTGCCATCGGAGAATGAATGATTCTTGACGATGAAATACAGTAGATTGGCTGCTTTCTCTTCAATACTGGGATAGAGTTCCTTGCCATCAAAGGTTTGATAAATGGTTTTCAGTGAACTCTTGAAGGAATCATCTTTTTCGTTGCCGAACAACCCGCCCAATTTTTCTTGTTCGCGCCAAAGCTGAATTTGCTGGATTGCCTCATCATAGGATATTCTGAATCGCCCGATTTCCTGGATTCCCGTAATTTGTAAACGCTGATGATCATAATCGTCCAGCACAGTCAGAGCGTGACTGTATTGTTCCAGTATCGAAAAAATGCCCTGTGATTCTTCGGCAGTTAAGTTTTTCTGGTGAAACAACCGGGAAGATAAAATAATCGCTTGCTTCAAATCTGCAAGCTTGTCCTGTTGCGCTTGCAGTTTCTTTTCATTCAACGCATAGCCTTGAACCAGATATTGTTTGAGAATATGACTGGCCCACATACGGAATTGTGTGCCTTTTTTAGAATTGACGCGATATCCAACGGAAATGATTGCGTCGAGATTAAAATACTCGACCTGATAGATTTTTCCATCTGTGGCAGTTGTTGCATTTTTTGCAACAACTGAATCTCTGACTAACTCACCAGCGTCAAAGATGTTTTTCAAATGGCGGGAAATAACAGATTTATCGCGCTCGAACAGCTCGGCAATTTGTAGCAAACTAAGCCACAGAGTATCCCGATCGAACATGACCTCAATGTGAGTTTGCCCATTTTCGGTTTCGTAGATAACAATTGAATTCTGGGGCATCATAACGATGACCTGCACTTCATCGTGACGGACTCGGTAAAGCTTAGGCATTCTGAACCGATGCCGCCAAATTAAGACGGTTAGCGGCTGCCAGGAGCCGCTTATCCTGCGTCTACAGCCGGGCATTGCCGGATAACTGTGTTGAAGCTAATAAATGGGCGTCGATCAAGCCAATACCAAAACCAAACAACGAATGTTTTTCGATGAAATAATTCACTTCATCGGTAAAAGCAACGGGGGCCTGGGGAAGGTTATCCAGCGCGATCAGAATTTCTTTACGTTGGCGCAAATTGCCTAACGCCAATTCACCGCGCACAAAAGGATGGCCCAATACATTATTTTCAGTCAGCAAGCGGACTAAATGCGGATCGTTATTGCGCAGATGATTAATCCAGACCGAGGTGTCGACCAGAATCATTCAGGCATTGATTTGCTGGGTTGCCGACGTGGAATTGCGTTCAATTGCGGTTCAGAACCGCCCAGATTGGCCAACCTTTTGGCGCTTTCGCGCTCGATCAGCGCTTTCAAGGCTTCTTTGACCAATGCGGACTTCTCTTGCACATGGGTCAAGGCTTGTGCTTTTTCGAGTAATTCATCATCCAATACAATGGTGGTTCTCATGGCATATCTCCGAATAGTTCATCGAATGATGCGCTTCCTTGTATATGGAGGCAAGCAGGGGAGAAAGTTTTGATGGCGGATTCGGTAAGTTTGCTCATAATTAACTCCCACCTTTTTCCCTTGTATCAGCATCATGATCCTGGCTCTCTAGCTTATGCGTAGAGATAACACGCTCAGCATCTCGTTCATAAGAATTAGCAAGCTCTTGTAAAACAGCAGCAAATCTTGTAAAGCCTGCATTCTCAATTGCATCTGCCTTTTCACACCATTGTTCAGCGAGTTCTCGCTCAGGCTTTCCGGTTGGATCGACCCAGTGTACACCCCTAGAATTGAACACCTCAGTGCGAAATCCATTTCGCATTTCATCAGCATCTCTGGCATTTAATGCCTTGGCTACTGATTGCACAATCCAGAGCCCTTGTGGATCAGGTGGACAGTATAGCAACACCTCCCCAACCTTGATCATGGCAACTTCAAGATGTCCGGTTTCCGAGCTTTGCTGCTTGACACTTGCAAGCCATGTTTCGAAATCACTTGCAGAAAAGCTCCCGTCCTCTTGCAATCCCGGCGGATGCTTCCACTCGTGCAAAAGACGCCATGCATTTGTGGCAATTGCTTGCCTACGCTCATCAGGATTTTCGTCCTGCTTTTCATCATGCTTTGAACGATAGATTAAACGGATAACTTCACAGAAAAATTCCGGTTGGGTAGCCAAGCGCTTTTCAATTAATTTGGGCTTTGCATCTTGATGCTGATCTAACAATGGCAGATATGCCCATTCAACTTTGAATAATTCATTCTGATCAGTTGCAAAATCATTCTGCAACGCCTTAATAAGCTCCGTAACATGGTAGGAATCCACAGTGTTTACTGGTTCCTTGATGGATACACCATCCAATAAGGCTCTGATGGTGCGCCCACTATCCAACGGTTGCTTTGTATGCATTCGGCAGTACAGACAATCAATTGCAGCTTGTGGGCGAGCAACTTCAAGCAGCTTATCGATTACAGGCAATAGGTCACTCTCGGTTTGGTAAGGGTTAACTTGTACTTTTTTCCAATATTCATTTTCAACATTCCCCAACCATTCAGTCGCACGCCGCCATGTTTCAGCCCCAAAAGGCAAATTCAAAAGCAACTGACACTGCTGCTCTAATGACCAGTTAGATCGATCCAATTCGTCGATCCATTGCCATCCTTGATTTTGAAAGCCCCCCCATACCAAACCACTCGCTAATTGTTTTGCATGCTCATGCTCAATCAAAAAATACTCTGGCAATAGCCGGGAAGTAATTTCGTTGTCGGCAATATAACCCAGAGCAAATCCAACCTGATGTGGGGACGTAACTGTTTCAACAAAAGATAAAACCCCTTGCAAACCATTTGTATTCAGAATGTTCTGAATAGCTTGCTGGCGTTGCTCATCCAGCTTTTTGCGCTGCTCCTCCCAGTTATCGTTCTTCTCATATAGATCATAATCTCTATTACTGAAAAGTCTGCGATACAAGCCTTCTGGGCTAACCGGTACAAGTTTGTTGGCAATAGCCTCAATTACGGAAACAGTCTCAGCACCAAATGCCCATTTCGCATCTGCAAACCGGCGATGCTTCCTTACAAAATCCATTAGGCTACTCCAGATGGGAAGCCGTTCGATTTCTGTGAGCCCTGAGATTGCTTCTGAGGATAGATATTCCAACACGGCGTCAAATGATGGCTTGGGCAAATTATCGAGGTTACTGACTAATACTTTAAGTTTTTCAATGTCTGCGCGAGCCATCTCAACTGCAATCACTGCATACGCAGTGACCTGCTCCCAATATTCTTTATCTGTAACGCTGGGCTTCCAATCTTCCGAAATGCTGTTTCGCCAGCGGGGTTTGTGCGTGCCTGATGAAGTCTGATGTTGATTCGGCAATAAACTGAGCAAAACTTTCCAAGCGATTTCCGGGAAGTCTGATTTTATCGCTTTGATGGAAACAGTACGTTTTTCAACAGAAGCCAGAGTTTGTGGATGCCATGGCAGCAAAATTTTTGTCAGTGAATTGGAAGGTCTGTTAGCCCTGTTTCCCCCTGGATCATGCGACGCGAGCTCTGCCAAAATCACCGCCACACGCACCAAATGCTCTTCACTCCAAGACAGCCCTTCCAGCGCCCAGAGCAGACCGATCATGTGGTTTCTGCCACCAATGCCATTTCCTTCCTGCGCAAAAATCTCATCGAAAGGGCAAGGGGTTTGTTGCAAGGCATTTTCTACAGTACGTAAAAATTCCCCCGGCGCAGCTTCGGCCAATGTAGGGAGCAAATCATTCAGACTACCCCAAAGTTGCCAGCTTGAATTGGAGAAAATCTCTCTAATTGCCAATAGCGATATAAACTTTCTTTTATCCGGTGAACAATTCATCAGCATGTCGCCATTTATTCCAAGCCATACGAGCGATTCAGCAATTCCCTCCCTAAGATTTTTTGAGCAGCATAAATTCTTCTCATGTATATCCGCCGACCAACGCTCATTAGATGGAAGCTCTAATAGGGGATCAATTTCAGTTAGGACATCAATACTAATTTCCTTTATTAGCTCAAGATGCTTATCAAATATTCTTTCCTTCAATAACTGAAGATTTTTTTCCTTGTCTATCACTTCCCATCTGTGGCCGTTCAGAAGTCTTAATGGGGATTCATTTTCATGAAGAATTTCACGAAGGATGGCATCCAACACTTCAAAATCCATTTGCCAACCTCCTGACTATTTCCATATCTGCCGAATTACTTTCGTCCCATTTTCCAATGAACGACGCAACAGCTAGAGCCGATGCTTTCTTAGGGTCTGAGGTTGGCAAATACAAATCAGATAACTTAGGTTTGGCATAATCTTGAGGTATAACTGGCTCAGATTTTTCAGCCGCTTTTAGTGCCTCATTTACTAAAGACTCAATGTCAGCGATTTCAAATAGGACTGAAAAGACCCAGATTGCCGTGCCGCGTATATCTTCAAGTGTTGTAATTTCAGGTACGTCTCCAGAACTTCCATGGTAAAGCTCATTGCGTTGATCATGAAGCCATAAGATATGGGCTGCATCTCTATGCTCTGGCAATCCTCTCAACATTATCTCCTTGCTGAAAAAAACTAATTTTGATGAGTAATTTCTTAGCCAATTTTGGACATCAGCATTAGGGTAGTTGTTTAGTCCCACGGTGTGCTGGTGTAATATACGGCCAGCTACGGAGGGAAGATTTATGGGACAGATACTGCACGGAAGCGCCCGTACGACAGAGGTCGTGCGTCGAGCAATACAAGATAGTC
>Ga0255338_1000639_pt1 | contig 95310 bp, 101 predicted proteins | sample MeOH1_35cm_T4_19_FD_203715 | JGI IMG/M metagenome (GOLD analysis project Ga0255338, IMG submission 203715) | Sandy soil microbial communities from University of British Columbia, Vancouver, Canada - MeOH1_35cm_T4_195 | ecosystem: Engineered > Artificial ecosystem > Sand microcosm > Unclassified...
CGGTGATGACGGCCGCGTCGTTGGCACCGTCGATAGTGATGCTTACGACCTGGCTGGTGCCGTCCGCGCTGTAGACGGTGAAGCTGTCGGTCAGCGGCACGCTGCCGACGTTGAGCGCCTGCACCGCGGCCAGGGCGTTGTTCAAGGTGTAGGTCCACACGCCCGCTGCCGTGACGCCATAGCTGCCGTAGCCGTTCGCCGTGGCCGCGCCGGCGGCCACGGCCTGGAACAGGTCGTCAGGGCCGTTCAGGTCGTCGGCATACAGGTCGCCATTCGCCGACGGAACCCCCGGGCTGCCATTGGCGACGCCGCCGGCCTCCGTGACGCCACCCGTCGCAGTTCCGGTGATCAGCGCGGCCAGGTGGTCGACGATCACGTACTGGCCCGAGGAGTCCTGCACCGCCACGGCCAGCTTCTCGGTCATCTGGACCGTCAGTCGGGTGCCGTTGGCGAAGCTGAAGACGAAATCGCTCTCGATCCCGTTCGACACTTCGCCTTGCGCGCTGAGGCGGACGGTGGCAAGGAAACTCACATAACGTTGCAGTTCGGCGCGCACCGCGGGATCCGTCCACTCGGCCTGCGTGAGCTGGAGCTCGACAGTGTCCTTGCCCGAGCCGCCGGTGTAGATGTCCTGCGCACCCGAGTTGGCACCGAGCCGGTAAACCAGGGTGTCGCAGCCGGACCCGCCTTTCAGGTCGTCGCTGCCGCCTCCGCCGTCGATCCGGTCATCGCCCGCGCCGCCGAAAACCCTGTCGTTGCCCGCGCCGCCCGACAAGGTGTCGTTGCCGGCGCCGCCGTTGAGGTCGTAGTCGAATTGCGTCGTGGTGATGGCCATGTGGTCTCCCTGCCCGTTGCGAAGCGTTTTGCTTCGTGTCCAAAGTTAACGGGGACGGGGGCGCCACACATGAGCCATTTCTCCCGACTTTCGCAGGAGCCGGCCGCCAGGGGCGCAGTCGGAACGCAGGACCTTTGTCCTGGGACTCTCAGCTCTTCAGCCGATACCCCGTCCTGAAGATCCAGGCGACGCCGCCCAGGCACAGCAGCATGAACAGCAGCGTCATGCCCAGGCTGATGCCCACGCCGACGTCCGATACGCCGTAGAAGCTCCAGCGAAAACCGCTCACGAGGTACACCACCGGGTTGAAGAGCGTGACCTTCTGCCAGAACGGCGGGAGCATGTCGATGGAATAGAAGCTGCCGCCCAGGAAGGTGAGCGGCGTGATGACCAGCGTGGGGATGAACTGCAGCTTCTCGAACCCGTCGGCCCAGATGCCGATGATGAATCCGAGCAGGCTGAACGTGAGCGCGGTGAGCACCAGGAACAGCAGCATCCACCCCGGGTGCATGATCTTCATCGGCACGAACAGGGCGGCCGTGGCCATGATGACGAGGCCCAGCACGATCGACTTGGTCGCCGCCGCGCCGACGTAGCTGATGACGATCTCCAGAGTCGACACCGGCGCCGACAGCAGCTCGTAGATCGTCCCCGTGAATTTCGGGAAGTAGATGCCGAACGAGGCGTTGGAAATGCTCTGCGTGAGCAGCGACAGCATCACGAGGCCCGGCACGATGAACGCGCCGTACGTCACGCCGCCGACCTCCGGGATGCGCGAGCCGATGGCCGAGCCGAACACCACGAAGTAGAGCGACGTGGACACCACCGGCGAGATGATGCTTTGCACCAGCGTGCGCAAGGTGCGCGCCATCTCGAACCGGTAGATCGCGCGGACGGCGTGGAAATTCATGGCTGGCTTTCCCTCACCAGGCTGACGAAGATGTCCTCCAGCGAACTCTGGCTGGTCTGCAGGTCCTTGAAGGCGATGCCGGCCGCGTCCAGTTCCTGCAGCAGCGCGGCGATGCCGGAGTGTTCGTCCTTCGCGTCGTAGCTGTAGACCAGCTCGTTGCCGCCGGCTGAGAGCTCCAGCGGCAGCGAGGCCAGCGCGGGCGGAATGCCGTCCAGCGGCTGGGCGAGCTGCAGGGCCAGCTGCTTCTTGCCCAGCTTGCGCATCAGCTCCACCTTGTCCTCCACGAGGATGATCTCGCCCTTGTTGATCACGCCGATCCGGTCGGCCATCTCCTCGGCTTCGTCGATGTAGTGCGTGGTCAGGATGACCGTGACGCCGGTCTCGCGCAGCGCCCGCACCAGCTGCCACATGCCTTCGCGCAGCTGCACGTCCACGCCGGCCGTCGGCTCGTCGAGGAACAGCAGCTGCGGCTCGTGCGACAGCGCCTTGGCGATGAGCAGGCGGCGCTTCATGCCGCCCGAGAGCGTGCGGATCTGGTTGTCCTTCTTGTCCCACAGCGACAGGTCCCTCAGCACCTTCTCGACATGGGCGGGGCCGGCCGGCTTGCCGAACAGGCCCCGGCTGAACGTGACGGTGTTCCACACGGTCTCGAAAGCATCGGTAGTCAGCTCCTGCGGCACCAGGCCGATCAGGGACCGCGCCGCGCGGTAGTCCGCGACGATGTCGTGGCCGTCCACCAGCACCCGGCCGGCGGTGGCGTTGACGATGCCGCAGACGATGCTGATGAGCGTGGTCTTGCCCGCGCCGTTAGGGCCCAGCAAGGCGAATATCTCGCCGCGGCGGATCTCGAGGTTGACGTCCTTCAGGGCGTGGAAGCCCGTCGCATAGGTCTTGGACAGGCCTGCAATCGAAAGTATGGCGTCGGGCATGTAGGGCGCGACGATACCCGATTTTGGGTGCGCGAGCCCGGCGCCGACTGGATCGCCTCCTACATCGGCCGCCCGGCCCCGGTGCGACATTGGCTTGCATGACAGCCTTCGAAACCGCCCTGCTCGCCCTGGCCATCGCGGCCTCCGGGGTCGTCCGGCCCTGGCGCATGCTGCAGGGGAACGGCGCCGTGACGCCGCTGGCAACGCCGCTGCTGGCGACCCTGGTCATCCTGCCCTGGCTGTGGGCTTGGCCGATGGGCGGCAACCTGCCCGTGCCGGTGCAGTGGTCCGGCGCCGCGCTCGCCGTCCTGATGCTGGGCTGGCCCCTCGCTGTTCCCGTGCTTGTCGCAACGGGGATGAGCACGGTGCTCACCGCCAACGCCTCGTTCGGGCAAGCCATCTCTTCCACGCTCTGGTTCGGTGTGTTGCCCGCGACGGGCGTGCTGTTGCTGGGCCATGCGGTGCGGCGCGCCTTCGGCGCGAACCCGCTCGCCTACGTTTTCGGCCGGGCCTACGCCGTCCCGCTGCTCGTGCTCTTCGGCTGCACGCTGGGGTCCGCAGTCGCGGCCGGCAGCTTCGCGCGCACGGGCGACTCCACCGGATGGGTGGTGGCCTTCCTCATGGCGATGGGCGAAGCCGCGTGGACCTGCGCGACCGTGTCGATGCTCGTGGCGTGGCGCCCGCAGTGGCTGGCCACGTGGTCCGACGCGCGCTACCTGGGCCCGCAAAAGTCCCCTCGCCCTGCGGCCTGACCCGCTCGGCGCCCAATTCAATGGGCCCGGGATGTCGGGCCGGGAATTGCCGTGAAGCGCTGGTTCCCTTCACGCGAACACCCGGCCAGCCAGCCGGCCCGGAACCTTCGGCGGAGGCACACTATCCACCCTGCATCCCCCATTGCCCCTCACCATGCTGAACACACTCAAGGACCTCTTCGACAGTTTCTCGGCGCCCGCCGCCGCGCGCTCGGCGGCGGACAGCGACCAAGCCGTGCGCCTGGCCGCGGCCGTGCTGCTGGTGGAGGTGGCGCGCGCGGAACCCGCCAGCACGCCGGCCGAGGGCAAGGCCGTCGTGGCCGCCCTGCAGAAGCGCTTTACCTTCGCGAATGACGAACTCTCGCGCCTGGTGGAACTGGCGCAAGCGCAGGCCAAGGACCTTTACGACTTCCACCGCTTCACCAGCGTGCTGAACGATCGCTTCACCCAACCCGAGAAAGTCGCGCTGGTGGAGGCGATGTGGCAGGTGGCGTACGCGGACGAGCACCTCGACGCCCACGAGAACCACCTCATCAGCAAGGTCGCGGGCCTGCTGCACGTGACGCACGGGGAATACATCGCCGCGAAGATGCGGGCGAAGGAAGCCGCCGGCCTGGCCTGAGGCGGGCGACCCGTCCGGCACGCGCTTGGGCAGTTGGCTGACAGCCAGGGTTCCATGGCCGCGCTGAAATGGCACGTCCACCAGGAGGATGCCATGACCCAGCAAGCCATTATTCGCGGCGAAGTCTGTTTTCGCGCCGGCGACGGCGTGATGATGCCCATCCCGCCGGGCCCGGTCGAGATCGAGGTGGCCGACGACAGCGTCACGCTCGGCTGGACGGCCGACGGCGGCAGCCTCGGCTCCACGGCCATCACCCGCGACGAGTACGACCGCTATGTGAGAGACGGCAACATCCGCGTCGCCGCGCAGTAGCTGCGGCGGGGTCCGCTCGCTTCGCCACGCCGACCCCACATTCCAACTCGAGGCTTTGTCCTACAGCTTCCGGCCCCTGCGGCACCCCTGCCGCGTCAACGGCCGCGTTCGGGCCCGCGTTGTTTGCTGGCAGCCCGCCCGGGCAGCTTTAAATCTTCAATCGTTTGGAAAGATCCGATCCCATGAGCAAGCTCCTCGCCATCCTGGCCGCCACGTTCTTCGCGGCTTCTTCGTTCGCCGCCTCGCACGCCGGCGCCCCCATGACGGCTGCTTCGGGCGCCACGCCCGCCGCCTCCGCGGCCGCCGCCAAGGAAATGAAGGTCGACGCCAAGGCCGAGGAAAAGGCCGCCAAGGCCAAGGCCGCCGCCGACAAGAAGAAGGCCAGGGCCGACGCCAAGGCTGCCAAGAAGGCCGCCGACGCTGAGAAGAAGGCCGAGAAAGCCGCCGCCACCGCCAAGGCCACCAAGACCAAGGCCGAGGCCGAAGCCACCAAGGACAAGGCGGTCGCCGGCGCCACCGCCGACGCGAAGAAGGCCGACGTCAAGGCCGACGCCGCCAAGAAGTAATCCGGCGCCTGCGCCGTGGATGCCCGCTTCGGCGGGCATTCGTGTTTCTGGCTCGCGCGTCAGCGCGGGTGGGAAGTCTCCGCCGGCCCCTGGGGCTTGTCGCGCTCGGCCGGCGCTTCGGGCTTGTCGCGCTCAGCCGCCATCTCATCGGCCATCGGGAAGTTCTTGAACGGCTGGGCCATCGCGAGATCGCGGCTGGCCAGCCGGCGTGCCCACATCTCGCAGGCGATGTCTTCATCGTCACGGTCGTCGTAGCGCGCGCCCCAGGTTTCGGAAAGCGATTCGGATTTGGCGGTGGACATGTCAGCTCCATGTATGGCTTGCGACGAATAGTAGGCAAGCACGGCACGAAGCGGCGTAGGACCGCATCGCCAGAATCCTTACCGCCACGCCCACACTCGCTGATGGCAGCGGCGGCTGAGCTGAGCACAGCTCGGGGAAGTTCTTACTTCTTCGCGTTGCGCTTGCGGGTGGCGGCCGCCTTCTTCGCGGAGGCGGACCGCTCCTCGGCCGAGCGCGATGCCGAAGCGCGGCCGCCGAGCTTGCCGCCCTTCTTGGAGGGGCCGGTGTCCATCGCCTTGCCGCGGCCCGAGCCGCTCAGCTTGCCGCCGCCGGTTTCCTTGTTCACCGTGGCCCAGGCGCGGCTCTCGGCCTCTTCCTTGCCGACGCCGCGCTTCTCGTAGCCTTCCCCGATGTGTTCGGCCTGGCGCTTCTGCTTGTCCGTGTAGGCGGATTTGTCACCCCGTGGCATGTCGACCTCCATGAGTTGGATGATGGTGGCGCGACTCTAGGCGCGCGGGCCGCGCAGCGATGTCGGAGAAGTGCAGCGATGGCTGTGGGAGGCGCCCCTACGAGCGCCCGGGAACGAGGAAGTCGAAATCGCAGCCTTCATCGGCCTGCAGCACGGTGCGGTGGAACAGCGCCGCGTAGCCGCGGCCGGGGGCAGCCGCGGCGCCCGGGGCCGGCACCCGCGCCAGGTCGGCGCGGCGGCGATCAAGCTCTGCGGCTTGCACCAGCAGCTCGATGCGCCCCTTGGGCACGTCGAGCGAGATGGCGTCGCCGTTGCGCACCAGCGCGAGCGGCCCGCCGGCTGCCGACTCGGGCGTGATGTGCAGCACGATGGTGCCGAAGGCCGTGCCGCTCATGCGCGCGTCGGAGATCCGCACCATGTCCTTCACGCCCTGGATGGCGAGCTTGCGCGGGATCGGCAGGTAGCCCGCCTCCGGCATGCCGGGCGCGCCCACGGGGCCTGCATTGCGCAGCACCAGCACGTCGTCGGCGGTGACGTCGAGCGCCGGGTCGTCGATGCGCCGCGTCAGGTCTTCCACCGACTCGAACACCACGGCGCGGCCGGTGTGCGTCATCAGCGCGGCCGACGCGGCGGACTGCTTGATGATCGCGCCGCGCGGCGCCAGGTTGCCGTGCAGGACGGCCATGCTGCCGCGCGGGCTGATCGGCGCGGAGCGTTCGCGGATCACGGTCTGGCCCTTCACCATCTCGGCGCCATCGGCATAGTCGCGCAAGGTGCCGCCCATCACCGTGGGCGCGTCGAGGTCGAGGAAGTCGCCCAGCTCGCGCAGCAGGCGCGGCATCGCGCCGGCCCAGTGGAAATGCTCCATGTAGTGGTCGCCGGAGGGTTTCAGGTCGACCAGCACCGGCACCTCGCGGCCGAGGCGGTCGAACTCCGCCAGGTCGAGCTTGATGCCGCAGCGGCCCGCCGCCGCCGTGAGGTGGATCAGGCCGTTGGTCGAGCCACCCAGCGCCTGCAGCACGACCATCGCGTTGCGGAAGGAAGCAGCTGTCATCAAAGCCGTGGCCCGCGGCGCTTGCGCCGTTGCCAGTGCGACAGCCTGCTTGCCGGTGGCCTCGGCGCACCGCAGGCGGTCGGCGTGCGTCGCCGGGATGGATGCGGAGCGGGGCAGCGCCAGGCCCATCGCCTCCACGAGGCAGGCCATCGTGCTGGCCGTGCCCATCACCATGCAGGTGCCGGCGGTCGGCGCCAGGCGCTCGTTGATCGCCTCGATCTCGCCGGCGCCGATGCGCCCGCCGCGAAAATCGCTCCACAGCCGGCGGCAATCGGTGCAGGCGCCCAGCTGCTCGCCCTGGTAGTGGCCGACGAGCATCGGGCCCACGGGAATCAGGATGGTGGGCACATCGGCGGAGGCCGCGGCCATCATCTGCGCCGGGATGGTCTTGTCGCAGCCGCCGACCAGCACCACCGAATCCATCGGCTGCGCGCGGATCATCTCCTCGGTGTCCATTGCCATCAGGTTGCGCAGGAACATGCTCGTCGGGTGCGCGAACGACTCGTGGATCGAGATGGTCGGGAACTCCATCGGCAGCCCGCCCGCCAGCATCACGCCGCGCTTGATCGCCTCGACCAGCTTGGGCACGTTGCCGTGGCAGGCGTTGTAGTCGCTGAAGGTGTTGGCGATGCCGACCAATGGCCGGTTCAGCGCGTCGTCCGACAGGCCCATGGCCTTGACGAACGCCTTGCGCAGGAAGAGCGAGAAGTCCGGGTCACCGTAGGAAGTGAGTCCCTTGCGCATGCCTGTGGTCATTTCGTTCTTTCATGATGCCCGTCGGGCAACGGGCGGTGAGTCTATTATTGGACGTTCACGAGCACCCGTAACCCCAAGGAAAACCATGCTGTTGACTTCCGATGTACGGGGCGTGCTGCCCATCGCGCCCACCCCCTTCTTCGACGACGGGACGATCGACACCGTGTCGATCGACCGGCTGATGGACTTCTACCTGTCCATCGGCGCCACCGGCGTCACCGTGCTGGGCCAGCTGGGCGAGGCGCCCAAGCTCGAGCACGCTGAATCCGTGGCGATCGCCAAGCAGGTGATCGCGCGTTTCGGCCAGCTGCCGGTGGTGGTCGGCGTGTCCGCGCCGGGCTTCGCCGCGATGCGGGCGCTCACGCGTGAAGTGATGGACGCCGGCGCCGCGGGCGTCATGATCGCGCCGCCCAACAGCCTGCGCACCGACGACCAGATCGTCGGCTACTACAAGCAGGCGGTCGATGCGATCGGCGCGGACGTGCCGTTCGTGCTGCAGGACTACCCGCTCACGTTCTCGGTCCAGATGACGCCGGGCGTCATTCGCCGCATCGTCATGGAGCTGCCCTCGTGCGTGATGCTCAAGCACGAGGACTGGCCGGGCCTGGAGAAGATCTCCACGTTGCGCGGGTTCGAGCGCGACGGCTCGATGCGCCACATCTCCATCCTCTGCGGCAACAACGGGTTGTTCCTCGACTATGAGGTGGAGCGCGGTGCCGACGGTGCGAACACCGGCTACGCCTTCCCGGACATGCTGTGCGACATGGTGCGCCTGGCGGCGGCCGGAAAGCGCGAGGAGGCGCACGACCTGTTCGACGCCCACCTGCCGCTGCTGCGCTACGAGCAGCAGCCCGGCGTGGGCCTGGCCGTGCGCAAGTACATCATGATGCGGCGCGGCCTGCTCACCAGCGCCGCGCAGCGCAAGCCCGCCGCGCCGTTGACCGTGGCGGCACGTGCGGAGGTGGAGCACCTGCTGGGCCGGCTGGCCCGCCACGACCCCCGGGCGAAGCTGCTGGCGGTGTAGCGCTTGGCTTACCTGCCCCTCGCGGCAAATCCGCGTGCGGGTGGGCTGTTGGCCGGAGAACGAGCCTCTCCACCCCAGCACCCTGAAACATACAAGCAGAGCGGCCTTAGGCGTGCCTTAGGCGCTCTGCGAGTTGTACGGCGCCGGCCCCGGGCCGGGCGTAGCGAAGCGGAGTCGGCGCGATGGCGACGACCGCCACAGTATGAGCCGCTGCCGGGTACCGCCTGATGCGACGCGAGGACGCCTGAAGTGACGCGCGACTCCGGCTTAGAGAGCGAGTACCGCATTTGCGAGGCGCCACCCGCGACAATCGGGGCATGAGCAAAGCCCCCGAGACCCGTTTCTCCACCCTCCCCCTGAACCCGGCGACGCTCGCGAACCTCGAGCGGCTGGGCTACCTCACGATGACGCCGATCCAGGCCGCGAGCCTGCCTGCGGCGCTGCTGGGCAAGGACATCATCGCGCAGGCCAAGACCGGCAGCGGCAAGACGGCGGCTTTCGCCCTGACGCTGCTGGCCAACCTGAACGCGCGCCGATTCGCGGTGCAGTCGCTGGTGCTGTGCCCCACGCGCGAGCTCGCGGACCAGGTGACGACCGAGATCCGGCGGCTGGCGCGCGCCGACGACAACATCAAGGTGGTGACTCTGTGCGGCGGCGTGCCGCTGCGCGGCCAGCTCGCGACGCTCGAGCACGGCGCCCACATCGTCGTGGGCACGCCAGGCCGCGTGATGGACCACCTGGCGCGCGCCAGCCTGAAGCTGGATGCGCTCAACACGCTGGTGCTGGACGAAGCCGACCGGATGCTGGACATGGGCTTCTTCGACGACATCGTCACGGTGGCGCGCCAGTGCCCGAAGACCCGCCAGACCTTGCTGTTCTCCGCCACCTACCCGGAAGGCATCGCGAAACTCGCCGCGCAGTTCATGCGCGAGCCGGTGACAGTGAAGGTCGAGGCGCAGCACGCGGGCGGCCAGATCGAGCAGCGCTGGTACGAGGTGAAGGACAGCGAGCGCGTGGCCGCCGTGAGCCTGCTGCTCGATCACTTCCGCCCCGCGAGCGCGCTGGCCTTCTGCAACACCAAGGCGCAGTGCAAGAAGCTCGTGGAGGCGCTGCAGGCGCAGGGCTTCAGCGCGCTGGCGCTCTACGGCGAGCTGGAGCAGCGCGAGCGCGACCAGGTGCTGGTGCGCTTCGCCAACCGCAGCTGCTCCGTGCTGGTCGCCACCGACGTCGCCGCGCGCGGGCTGGACATCGCCAGTCTCGCGGCCGTGATCAACGTGGACGTCACGCCCGACCCCGAGGTGCACATCCATCGCATCGGCCGCACCGGCCGCGCGGGCGAGACCGGCCTGGTCCTCAACCTGGTGAGCATGGACGAGATGGGCTCGGTGGGAAAAGTCGAGTTGCTGCAGGGGCGCGAATCCGAATGGCACAAGCTGGATGAGCTCGAGCCGCCGGCCGGCGCGGTCCCCTTGGTGCCGCCCATGTCCACCTTGCACATCCAGGGCGGGCGCAAGGAGAAGATCCGCCCCGGCGACGTGCTGGGCGCACTCACGGCCGACCTGGGCTACGCCCGCGAGCAGATCGGCAAGATCGACGTGAACGAGTTCTCCACCTACGTCGCGGTGGACCGTGGCATCGCGCACGACGCGGCGCGACGGTTGAACGACGGGCGCATCAAGGGCAAGAGCGTGAAGGTCCGGCTGCTGGAGTAAGCTTGGCGAAACCCGTTACGGAGAGCCCACCCATGGCCAGCACCATCCCCGCCACCCTCATTCCCGGCGACGGGATCGGCCCCGAAATCGTCGACGCGGCCCTGGCCGCGTTCGACACCCTCGGCGCTCCGTTCGAATGGGACCGGCAGGCCGCCGGCCTGGCCGGCGTGAAGAGCGCGGGCGATCCGCTGCCCCCGGCGGCGCTGGACAGCATCCGGCGCACCCGCCTGGCGCTCAAGGGCCCGCTGGAAACGCCCTCGGGGGGCGGCTACCGTTCTTCCAACGTGCGGCTGCGCGAGGAGTTCCAGCTCTACGCGAACCTGCGTCCCGCCCGCACCATCATTCCCGGCGGGCGCTTCGACAAGATCGACCTCATCGTCGTGCGCGAGAACCTCGAGGGCCTGTACATCGGCCATGAGCTCTACATTCCGATCGGCGACGACCCTCGCGGGGTCGCGATGGCCACGGGGGTGAACACACGCCACGGCAGCCTGCGCCTGCTCGAATTCGCCTTCGACCACGCCGTCAAGGTCGGCCGCAAGAAAGTCGCCATCGTGCACAAGGCCAACATCATGAAGGCGCTCACCGGCCTCTTCCTGGAAACCGGCCTGGACCTGTACGAGCGCAAGTACAAGGGCAAGTTCGAGCTGGAGACGGTGATCATCGACGCCTGCGCCATGAAGCTGGTGCTCGACCCCTGGCAGTTCGACATGCTGGTCACCACCAACCTGTTCGGCGACATCCTGTCCGACCTCGTGGCCGGCCTGGTCGGCGGGCTCGGCATGGCGCCCGGCGCCAACATCGGTGCCGACGCCGCGATCTTCGAAGCGGTGCACGGTTCGGCGCCGGACATCGCCGGCAAGGGCCTCGCGAACCCCGTCGCGCTGCTGCTCGCGGCCGCGATGATGCTGGACCACTGCAAGCTGACCGAGCTCGCCACGCGCCTGCGCAAGGCGATCGACGAGACGCTCAACGTCGACAAGGTGCGCACCGGCGACCTGGGCGGGACGGCCAACACCGCGGCGTTCACGAAGGCCCTGGTCAGCCGCATCCAGAACGGCTGAATCGGCGCACCAACGCAGGGCATGCCCGCGGGTGCGCGAACCGGTACTCGTCCTGCGTTGCGTGCGGGCAAGCTTGGCCTACGATAGCCACGGAGCAAGTCACCTGCAACACAAGGAGAAGCCGTGCAGGACATCGCCTTTCGCACGCTGTTGTACCGCTACTTCTTCTTCGGCTGGCTGTTCAAGGATGCCACCCGCGGCAACAGGCTGGAACGCGCCGCAGCCTGGCGCTACAACAAGGAACGCGCGCACTGGCTCCTGACCTACATGCGGCGCTGGGCAGGCTGCACGGTGCTGTTCTACGGGCTGGGCGGCCTGGTCGAGCTGCTGCTGCAGTCGCCCGCGCTCTCGGCTGTCTTCTACATCCCGAGCGCGCTGGGCGTGTCGGTCAACGCCGTGATCGGCGCGGCCTGGCTCGGTTTCAAGGCATTGCCCGGGCCGTTCTAGGCCCGCCGCGAAATCGCAAGGGGCACGTGGTGCCCGCCCCTGCCTACTACTGGTTCAGGAGCAGGTTTGCGATCAGGCCGGTGGCCAGGGCAACCAGCAGGTAGTCGCCGCCGTCGGCCTGCACCCATTGGTAGCCGTAGGGAGGTGCGTACAGGCCATGATGCGCCCGCCAGTCGTTGACGTAGTACTGGCGCTGGCGATACTGGTACGGCAGGTGGTCGCCGCGCTGGTACCGCTGCGCATGCGACGTCCATTGGCTGCGCTCCCCGTACCGGCGGTACGCGTCGTAGGGGCCGTACTGCTGCTGCGGCTGCTGCACGTACTGGTTCTGCCGGTCGTACTGGCGCTGCTGGCGCTGCGCGGCACGGCCTTCCTGGCGGTCCTCGCGGCGCTCCGCGCGCTGTTCGGCGCGGTCGCCACGGTCCGCACGCGGCGAGTGGCCGCGCCGCCCGTCGCGGTCGGCGCCGCCGTCGTAACCCTGGGCGTACGAGAGCGAGCCGAAGCCCAGTGCGCCGGCGGCGATGGCGCATGCGATAGCGGTTGATTTCATGGATGACCCCTTCCGGGTGGTAAGAGCCTCCATGGTCCCCCTGCAAGGTGTACGGCATGCAAAGCCCGGGTGGGTCCTGTGCAAAGTCTGGTACCAAGCTGTGCGGGGCGGGTCGCGTGCAGGCGAGAATCGGGCCATGTCCGGCCCTTTCGAGAACCTGAATTTCGATGCCCCGTTCGTCGTGGACGAGGACGGGGTGCGTTCCCTGCATTTCACGATGGGCGAGGTGCAAAGCAGCATGCGGGCGGACCGCCCGCACGATCTGGAGCTTGACTACACCCGCACGATGATGGGCTTCCTGCTGCTGAACCCGCAGCCGCGGGCCATCGCGATGATCGGGCTGGGCGGCGGCTCGCTCGCGAAGTTCTGCCACCGCCACCTGCCCTCGGCCCGCATCACGGCGGTGGAGAACAATCCCGGCGTCATCGCCTTGCGCGAGGAGTTCGGGATCCCCGCGGACGACGGCAGGTTCACGGTGGTGTGCGACGACGGCGCCGCGTTCGTGGGCCAGGCCCGCGGCGCATTCGACGTGCTGCTGGTGGACGGCTTCGACGCCTCAGGCCAGCCGCCGCAGCTGTCCTCGCAGGTCTTCTACGACGCCTGCTTGCGCGCCCTCGTCCCCGGCGGCCTGCTGGTGGTGAACCTGCACGCGGACGACGCCGGGCACGAGGCGGCCACGCAGCGCATTGCCCGGGCTTTCGGGGGAAACGCGATGCAGGTTCTTGCCGTGGAGAAGAGCAACTGCGTCGTCCTCGCCGGGCGGGAGCTTGGCATCACGCTGCCGGCGCTGCGGGGGCTCGGGTGGGCGGGTGCGCTGGATTCGCAGGTCAAGCGACAGCTGAGGGCCGAATTTGCGCATATCGGATGGAATGCGGCGAAGATACCCTGGCCGGGCGTCCCGCGTCCTTGACCCAGGTCATGGCGCAAGCGGCGCTACAGCGGGCGGGTCAGGTACACCGCCTCCCGCCCCACGATCGGCGTGCGCGCGGGCATGAACACGGTGCAGTCGTCGCACAGCGCGCGGATCTCATCGGCCCCGTCGGTGGCGATCAGGTCGTCCTTCGCAAAGGTCTCCAGGCCGGCGAGCGGCCGCACGAAACGGAAGCTTTCCGTCCTGACCAGGGGCGTCGCCAGCAGCTCGAAACGGCGAGGCGCCGCGGGAACGGGCGCGTCGGGATCGCGCTCGACGAGCCCGAAGTGCGCGAGAAAGCGCAAGGTCACGTCCACCGCCATGTCGGCCGAAGCCTGCAGGAAGTGCTGCCCGCATTCGGCCACCAGCGCCACGCCCGCGCCTTCTTCGCTTCCATGCCGGCCATGCTGGATCAGCGGCGTGCCGGTGTTCAGTCCCCTGGGCATGACCAGGTGGATGCCGGGCGCGCCGATGGCCAGCGCCGCCGCCGCGTTGCGCGCGAAGCCGGGATACACCCAGAACGGGGCGACGACTTGCGCCGTGGAGTGGATGTCGAGGATGTGGTCCGCCGCCGCGACCACCGGGCGCAGTTCGCGGGCCCGCCGCAGTTCGGGGCTGTCCTGCTGGCCGTCCAGCCATTCCGGCGACCAGATGCGGTTCAGGTTGTGAACCAGCTGGCGGCTGGCGAACGGCTTCTCGCGGTCGAACGATTCGTACGCATCGACGTTCGCGAAGCTCACCGTGAGCGTGCCGGCCTTTGGCCGCACGCCGGTGTCCAGCAGGTGCGTGGCGGCGACCATGCCGCAGACCTCGTTGCCGTGCGTCAGCGCGTTGACCAGCACGTGCGGGCCGGGGCGCCCCGATTCGAACCGATGCACGTAGTCGATGCGGGTGTTGCCCTCGCGGTACGCGGAGAGGTCGCGCGGCAGGACTTCGAAGTCGGTCTGGGGTTCGGTCATGGAATTCCCGTAAGGCGTGGGGTCCCATTATTCCCGGTGCCAACACCGGATACCATGTACCCATCAGTTCGCATCCATCCCAGGAGGACCCCATGGCCAAAGGCGACCAGCGCAGCAACAAGATGGCGAAGAAGCCGAAGAAGGACAACTCACCGCCCAAGCAGGGCGCGTCGGACCGTCCCACGCCGCCCATCACGCAGGTGATCCCGCGCGGCAAGGAAAAGAAGTAGCGGTTTGACGAAGGTTTCGACGCACCGGACGGGCGCGCTCGCCGACCTGCGCGGCGGCGCCCGCCTCGTGATCGACGGCGTAAAAGGCGTGACGGGCATCGTCGAGGCGATGCATTCGCGCATCGCGCGCGTGCCACCGCCGCTCGGCACCTTGCCGGACGCGCCCACGACCGGCATCACCGGCCTGGTGTATCGCAGCATCCAGGGCACCACCGGGCTCGTCGGCAAGGCACTGGACACGGCGCTGGCCGGCGTCGAATCCATCCTGCCGCCATCGCTGCAGGATCTCCCCGGTGGCCAGGCCAGCGCGAGCCGCGACGCGGTCGTCGCAGCGCTCAACGGCGTGATGGGCGACCACCTGGCACGCACCGGCAACCCGCTCGCGATCGGGATGTCCCTGCGCCCGCGCCCCGCCGACGCGGTGAAGGGCCCCCGCGTGCTGTTGCTGCTGCATGGCTTGTGTATGACCGATCGCCAATGGACGCGCGACGGCCATGACCATGGCCAGGCGCTCGCCGGGTCGCTGGGCTACTGCCCTGTCTACGCGCGGTACAACACGGGACTGCACATCAGCGTCAATGGCGCGGAACTGGCGGCGCAGCTGGAAGCTCTCCTGGCCGAGTGGCCCGTCGCCGTCGAGAGCCTGGCCGTCATCGGCCACAGCATGGGGGGCCTCGTGATGCGCAGCGCATTGCACGAGGCGATGCGCTCGGGGATGCAATGGCCCGCCCGGCTGAAGCACCTGGTGTTCCTCGGCACGCCCCACCACGGCGCGCCGCTGGAGCGCGGCGGCAACTGGCTGCACCGCGGGCTGGGCGTCAGCCCGTACGTCGCGCCCTTCACGCGGCTTTCGGGTCTGCGCAGCGCGGGCATCACGGACCTGCGGCACGGCAACCTGCAGGACCAGGATTGGGCGGAGAATCGGTTCGCGCAGCGCGACACCCGCGCCGCCGTCCCGCTGCCCCACGGCGTCGCCTGCTATGCAGTGGCCGGCACGCTCGACGAGGGTGGCACGCGCGAATGGCTGGGCGACGGCCTGGTGCCGCTGGACAGCGCGCTGGGCCGGCACGCGAAGCCCACGCACCACCTGCACATCCCGCCGTCGCACCAATGGATCGCGCGCGGGGTGAACCACCTCGACCTGCTGGGCAGCGAGGCCGTGTACCGGCGCCTGCGCCGCTGGCTCCAGCCCGGACGGGAATGAGGCGCGCAGGCGGCCGCGCTCAGCCCGCCACGTCCTCGATCATGTCCACCACGAGGTGGAGGGCCTTGGACACGAGCAGGATGTCCTCGCCGGCCATGACGTATTCGTAGCCGTCCGGCGCAGGCGGCAGCTTCGCCTTGACCGCATCGGGGACCGGGTACGACTTCACGGCCGGCTGCAGCGCCTGGCCGACGACCCAGTAGCGGCCTTCGACCGGCGGCGCGCATTTCTTGGTGGTGCGCTCCATGCCCTCGGGACAATCCTTGGCGCGCGCATAGCGCTGCGCAAACGCGGTGCGAGCCGCCTTCTTGTGCTGCTCACTGAAGAAGCCCCCGAACTTCACGCCGTACGCGGCCTTGCCGGGTGGCGCTGCCGCGGGCTGCTCGGCAGGGGGCAGCGCCGGCCTGGCTTCCGGTTTCGCGGCGGTGGCGGGGCCCGCCGTTGCGAGCGCGACGAATGCTAGTGCCCACAGGCGACGGGGCTGCATCGAGGGAATCATCTGTGTCTCCAACAGGTGCTTGCCGAACATCCGCAAACTGTCGGTTCAACCGCCCGCCCCTGCTGTAGGACAAGGCATGAAAAAAGCGCCTCGCGGCGCCCTTTTCGTCCAGTGAGTCGACTGCGCTGCGCAGGTGCCCAGGCGCCGCGCAGCGGCGACTCAGCCCAGCAGTGCCTGGATGATGTCGACGATGATGTTGCCCTGCACCTGGACCAGCACGATGTCGCCGCCAACGCGCGCGTAACGGTAGCCGTAGGGTGCGGGCGGCAGGTGGACCATGACCGGTTGCGGAACGGAGTACACGGCGACGCCGGAGGGGATCGGCTGGCCGACCTGCCACTTGCGCGCCTGGCCCGGGGGCATGCAGCCGTTGTTCTTCTTGGCCAGACCCGGCGGGCAGCGGTGCTTTTCGGCGTAGTACTGCGTGTAGTACTGGCGCACGTAGGTGCGGTGCTCGTCGTTGAAGTACGCGCCGTGCTTGATCTCCTGGCGCTCGCGCTTCTCGGCGCGCTTGACGGCCTTGTCATGCTGCTTGTCCGCATGCTTGCCGGCCTTCTGCTCCTGCTTGTCGCCCTTGCCTTTGCCGCCCGCGTGCTCGGGTTTTTCGGCCAGGGCCGGTGCGGAAAGCAGGAAGGCGGCGGCCAACAGGGCGATCGCGCGCCGGGTTGTCTTGAAGACGGTCATGGGAGGTTCCCGGAAGTGGTGACTGGGTTACAACGGGGACGATCAGCCCGACGTTGACCCAGCCGTGTAGGACGGTGCCGCGAACTCAGCGGCGGGCCGGCGGCGGGCCGCTGCGGCCGGCAATATGGCGGAACGTGATCCGGCCCTTGGTCAGGTCGTACGGCGACATTTCCAGCGACACGTTGTCGCCGGCGATGATGCGGATGTGGTGCTTGCGCATCTTGCCGCCGGTGTAGCAGATCACCTGGTGACCGTTCTCCAGCGTCACGCGAAAACGCGAATCGGGCAGCACTTCATCCACGTGCCCCTTCATCTCGATCAGTTCTTCCTTGGCCATGGTGAGTCTCCTGTGCTGGGTTTAGAGCGCGGCAAGGGCGGCGCCCTGAACGCTGGGGTGCGAATGGCCGATCCACTGCAGGCCCTCGGCGGTGGCATAGCGCACCGCCGCGAGCTGGGTCTGGAACAGGCGGGTGAGGCGCAGCACGCGGTCGTGCGTGCCGCTGCCCGAGCCCGAACGGATCGAGACGGAGCAGGCGTACCAGCCGTTCTCGAGCGTCTTGGTCAGGGGCGAGATCAGGTACTTGCCGACGGTGATATTGTCTTTGGGATTCAATTGAACGTTTTCGAAAATTAACGGGCCCGGCGGCTGCAACGCTGCAGCCGCGAGGAGAGTGTGTTGAAGCTTGCTTGGGCAAGCCGGCGCGCATCGATCCCGGTGGCATGGCCTCTTGCGGAGGGCCGGGAGCGCGTCTTGGTCGGAGAGCCCGGCGTGGCGGCCGGAACTCGAGGCTTGGACTGCCCGAAGACGCGTGCGCAGTGGTGAACTGGAGCGCCTGGGGATTGGAGTGGTATTTATGGGCGCGTTTCGATTCGCCTGCGCAATCGAAGCACGTATTGTACCCGCCCCGCCCTTTTGGCGCAGGAAGCCTGCGTAAAGCCTGGCGCAGCGCTGTCGCGCTCAGGCCGCAACGTCGTGCCTGCATCGCTGCACAGCGGAGGCCTGAGCATGAGTCGCCTGCGCTGCGCAGGTGCCCACGCGCGAAGCTTCGGCGACTCAGACTGCGGCGAGCGCGGGTGCGATGGCCGCCGTGGACAAGCCCAGCCGTTCGGGCGAGACGTATTGCTGGCGATAGGCCTCGAACGGCATGCTGTCGGCCGCTTCGATGGCTTTCTGGTCCCGCACCGACTGCTCGCTCAGCGCCGCGAAGCGCGCCTGCTGGGCCGCGCTGAAGGGCAGCGCGAGCAGCTTGGCTTTCGTCTGCTGCGACTGCGCGCGGGTGAAGCCGATGAAGGAGTTGCCGTAATCGTGCTCCATCACGGCCAGCACGCGGGCGCTGGGCACCAGGTCCGGGTCCTGCAGGAGCGCGCGGGCCGCCCGCAGGGCATCGCCGTAATCGGGCGACTGGTGCGCATCGTCCAGGGCCGCGGCGATGGGCGCGAACGAATCCACCAGTTCCGTGCCCCACTGCGCGAGCGGGACCTCCGTGCCGCCGCGCTCGAGGCGCAGGCCGGGCTCGCGGCCGAACGCCGCCGTCTTGTGCTGGTTGCGCCCGAGCGCCGCGATCTCCTGCGGCGTGTCCGGCGGGCTGTCCGACAGCAGGCAATGCAGCAGGAAGATGTCGAGGAAGCGGATGGTCTGCGCCGTGATGCCGATCGGCACGAACGGATTCAGGTCCAGCAGGCGCACCTCGACGTATTCGACGCCGCGCTCGCGCAGCGCGTGCAGCGGCCGCTCGCCGGGGCGGATCACGCGCTTGGGCCGGATCGTGCCGTAGAACTCGTTCTCGATCTGCAGCAGGCTGGTGGCGAGCTGGTTGTACTCGCCGCCGGGATTCACGATGCCCACGGCCTCGTACGCCGCGTACGGCCGCGTCAGGGCTTCATGCAGCGACTGCGCATAGCCGTCGAGCCCGTTGTAGCTCACCGCCAGGCTCGCCTGCGCGTCGCTCTGGTAGCCCAGCCGCCCCATCCGCAGCGACGTGCCGTGGGGCATGAACATCGATCCGCCGTCGCCGAGCGGGCGCAGCTCGTGCTGGCGGCCGGCCACGAAGCCGGAACACACGGCCGGCGAAGCGCCGAACAGGTACAGCAGCAGGAACGCGTGGCGGCGGAAATTGCGGATTAGCGCGAAGTACTGTTCGCTGGAAATGTCGGGCAACGACCAGTTGTAGTGGATGCCGGAGATGGTCTGCATGCGCCGGCCGTAGCGGTGCGCAAGCCCCATCCGGTACACGCTCTTGGCGCGGCCGACGTTCGAGGAACCATAGCGGCCGACCGGGATGTTCTCGTCCGCCGGCAGGTTGCATGGCATGCTCGAAACCCACAGCATCTCCTCGCCCAGCGCCCGGTAGGTGAACTGGTGGATCTGCAGCAGTTCCTCCAGGCAGCTCTCGGGCGATGCATGGACCCCGGTGATCAGTTCGAGCTGCGCCTCGCTGTAATCGGTGGTGATGTGCGGATGGGTCAGCGCCGAGCCCAGGAGGTGCGGATGCGGCGTCATGGCCAGCCCGCCTTCAAGGGTGGCGCGCAGGCTTTCCTTTTCGATGCCGCGGCGCACGCCCTTCAGCCGTTGCGGCGTAACGGCGCCCAAGCGGGCCTGCAGGTTGCTCATGTAAGGGTTTCGTTGTCTCGTTGATGGGCCGGAAGGTAGCACGCCTTCGGATTTCATGCATCGGGACGGGCAAGTGCAAATCTGGTAAATGCGCAGCCCGACTTAGACCGCGGCCTCTAGGAAAAGGGGCCCCATTAGGTCGACGGCACTAGGCCGGCTGGCCAGAATTGGCTCATCTACCCGCAACAGGAGTCCCGCATGAACACGAACGCCTTTTCCGCCACCGCCACCGAGCTGGTCGCGAAGTTCGGCAACACCGCCCACGAAGCCATCGGCGCCTGGCGCGAAGGCGGCGAGCGCCTGGCCGGCACGCTCGAGCAGCGCTGGAAGAGCGCCCTGAAGGAAACCAGCCCGAAACTGACGGCCGAAACCCGCCGCAATGCCGCGCGCGCGCAGCAAGCCTTCAGCACCTGCTACGCCAAGGGCCTGAACCTGTCGGCCGACGGCGCCGTGGCGGTCGTCGACACGCTCGTCGGGGCCACCGTCGCCGCGATCGAGCGAGCAGCGGCACTGGCTGCGCAAGCCCGCAAGACGCACTGAGTCGCCGCAGCGTCGCGCGTGGTCCCCTGCGCAACGGAGGCGACTCGCACTCGGGCCTGCACTGTGCAGCGAGGCAGGCACGACGTTCCGGCCCGAGTCGCCGCCGGGCCGTCCGGCCCGGGGTGGCAGAATGCCACCGTCCCATAACGAACGAGGAGACTCCCCATGGCCGTGACCGTGAACATCGACCTGGGCTACGAATTCGACGTGAAGGCCAAGGCCGCCGAGGTCTTCGAGGTCCTGTCGGACGTGCCCACTTCCGTGTCGCACTTCCCCAAGGTCGACAAGCTCACCGACATGGGCGACGGCGTCTACAAGTGGGAGATGGAGAAGGTCGGCACCGCGCAGGTGAACATCCAGACCGTGTACGCGAGCAAGTACGTCAGCAACAAGGGCAAGGGGACGGTGGTGTGGACACCGGTCGAGGGCGTGGGCAATGCCCTGGTGGGCGGCCACTGGAAGCTCAAGGACAACAAGAAGTCGACCGGCATCGAGCTGAAGATCAACGGGGAGATCACGCTCCCCCTGCCCGGCCTCATGAAGATGGTGGTCGCGCCGGTGGTCGAGAGCGAGTTCGAAAAGCTCGTCGACAAATACATCGCCAACCTGATCAAGCGTTTCGGCGGCGAGATTTAGTTCCCCCCGAAGCGGCCTGCGGCCGCCTCCCCCTCAGGGGGCGCCACCAGCGGCCCGGCGAAGCCGGTCCCGCAGTGGCCCGCGAAGGGGACATCACTGGCGCAGTGTTTTCAGCAGCCAGGCGTTGAGATCAGCGATCTCCTCCATGCACACCGAGTGCGCCATCGGGTACTCGTGCCATTCCACCTGGTAGCCCAGCGACTGCAACGCGTCGCGTGAGGCCTGGCCGCGCTGCACGGCGACGACGTTGTCGTGCTGGCCGTGGGCCATGAAGATGGGCGTGAGGGCGTTGGCATCGCTGCGCTCGGCGGCGGTGGTTGGCGCCAGCGGCAGGTAGCCGGACATGCCGACGATGCCCGCGAGGCGCTGCTGGTGCCGCAACCCCGTCATCAGCGCCATGGCGCAGCCCTGGGAAAATCCGGCCAGCACGATACGGTGCGCGGGCATGCCGCGTTGCTCCTCGCGTTGGAGGAGTTCCTCGATCTCGCCGAGGGACCGGCGCAGGCCTTCTTCGTCCTCGCGCTTGACGAGATCCATGCCCAGGATGTCGTACCAGGCCCGCATCCGGTAGCCGTTGTTGATGGTGACGGGGATCACGGGCGCATGCGGAAACACGAAGCGCACGTTGCCCACCGCGGACAGGTCGAGCTCCTGCGCGATCGGCACGAAATCGTTTCCGTCGGCGCCCAGCCCGTGGAGCACGATGATCGTGGCGTCCGGGTTCGGCCCGGTTTCCGATTCGATGGTTTCAAGCACTGCCATTTGGTATTTCTCTCCCGCGAACGGCGAGCATACAGTCTGCGCACCGCCCGCCGGACGCCATGGCTGGCACGGGCCGTCCGACACCCGCTTCAGCCCCTTCTCCTACACGGCAATGGCCGCACCGTCCCCACACTGCAGATAGCAGTCAAGAAAGGACTCGTCTCATGCAAGTACAAGTCAACACCAGCAACGGGGTCGAGAACAAGGAAACCCTGGAACGCTGGGCCGGTGAGTTCCTGAACGACGCGTTGTCGCGCTTCCGCCAGGAGATCACCCGCGTCGAGGTCCAGCTGAGCGACGAGAACAGCGCGGCCAAGGGCCCCGCCGACCTGCGGTGCATGCTGGAAGCGCGCTTGAACGGGCATGAGCCCCTGGCCGTGAGCCATCACGCGGAATCGCAGGACCTCGCTTTCCGTGGCGCCGCCCAGAAGCTGGTCCGCCTCATCGAGCACACGCTGGGCAAGCTCGACCGCCACGAGCACCGGGCGCGGGAAACCATCCGCCGGGACCCGGCCCTCGTCGAACCGGAGCCATCCACGGGGATTTGATCCTTGTCAAGCAACTGAATCGGATTAGGAATTATTCTCATTTTCGTTGACTCGTCCATCCGTCGGGTCCGGGAATGGGAATGCGATGAACGCTGTTGCGCTGACCAGCCTGAAGACAGGGGAAGACGCCATCGTGGTGGCGCTGCAGCCGCCGCAAGGGCCGCGGGACCACGACCTCCTCTTGCGCCTCATGGAGATCGGCTTCCTGCCGGGTGAGCGGCTTCGCGTCATCGCCCGCGCGCTGCCGGGTGGCGATCCGATCGCCGTGCGGCTGGGGCACGCCACTTTCGCCCTGCGGCGCTTCGAAGCGGCGCTGGTGGGCGTCCAGCGGGAGGCGGCGGCGCCATGCATGCCATGACAGTGCCCGTCCCGCACGTCGCGCTGCTGGGCAACCCCAACTGCGGAAAGACCGCCCTCTTCAACCTGCTGACGGGCAGCCGCCAGAAAGTCGCCAACTACGCGGGCGTCACCGTGGAGCGGCGCGAAGGGATGCTGCGCACGGCCTCCGGCCGCGCAGTGCGGATCCTGGACCTGCCGGGGGCCTACAGCCTCAACCCGCTGAGCGCCGACGAGGCGATCACGCGCGACGTCGTGACCGGGGCGCGCGCCGATGTCGAGGCGCCTTCGCTGCTGGTGTGCGTGACCGATGCGAGCAACCTCAAGCTGAACCTGCGGCTGGTGCTGGAGGCTCGCCGCCTGGGCCTGCCCATGATCGTGGCGCTCAACATGAGCGACGTCGCGCACAAGCGCGGCATCCGCATCGACAGCGCCGCGCTGGAGCGCGAGCTCGGCGTGCCTGTGGTCGAGACCGTGGGGGTGCGCCGCGAGGGCGCGAAGGCCCTGATCGCGCGGCTGGAGTCGCGCTGGCCCGAAGTGCCGCCCCACGCCGCGCCATGGGTGGCCCCCGACTTCGCCGAGGTGCTGGAAACGCAACAAGAGGTGCGGCGTATCCTGAGGGCCGCCGTGCGGGAACCGGCGGTGAACACGCGCGTGGACGAATCGATCGACCGGGCGGCGCTGCACCCCGTCTGGGGCCTGCCGATTCTGGCCGTACTGCTGTTCCTGATGTTCCAGGCGGTCTTCAGCTGGGCGCAATGGCCGATGGAGGCGATCAAGTCGCTCATGGGGAACGTCGGCGCACTCGTGGAAGGCGCGATGGCCGAAGGCCCGCTGCGCAGCCTGCTGGTGGACGGCGTGATCGCGGGCGCGGGCAGCGTGCTGGTGTTCCTGCCGCAGATCCTGATCCTGTTCCTCTTCATCCTCGCGCTCGAGGACTCGGGCTACCTGCCGCGTGCGGCCTTCCTGCTCGACCGCACCATGGGCACGGTGGGCCTGTCCGGCCGCTCGTTCATCCCGCTGCTGTCCAGCTTCGCGTGCGCCGTGCCCGGCGTGATGGCGACGCGCAGCATCGGCAGCTGGCCCGACCGGCTCGTCACGATCATGATCGCTCCGCTCATGACCTGCTCGGCCCGCCTGCCCGTGTATGCGCTCCTGATCGGCGCGTTCATCCCGCAGCGGGAAGTCGCCGGGCTGTTCAACCTGCAGGGGCTGGTGCTGTTCGCGCTGTACGTCGCGGGCATCGTCTCGGCCATGGGCGTCGCGTGGGCCTTCAAGCGAGTGCGCCGCAACGCGCCGCAGGCGCCGCTGCTCATGGAACTGCCGTCCTACCGCTGGCCGCATCCGCGCAGCCTGGCATTGGGGTTGCTCGAGCGCGCCTCGATCTTCCTGCGCCGCGTCGGCGGCATCATCCTCGCGCTCACGATCGTGCTCTGGCTGCTGTCGAGCTACCCGGCGGCGCCCGCGGGCGCCACGGGACCAGCCATCCAGTACAGCCTCGCCGGCCTGATCGGCCAGGCGCTGGAGCCCCTGTTCCGCCCCATCGGGTTCAACTGGCAGATCTGCATCGCACTCATCCCCGGCATGGCCGCGCGCGAGGTGGCCGTGGGCGCGCTCGGCACGGTGTACGCGCTGTCCGCCACCGGCGAGGCGCTGTCCGATCAACTGGCGCCCATGCTGGGCGCGAGCTGGTCGCTCGCCACCGCGCTGTCGCTGCTGGCCTGGTACGTGTTCGCCCCGCAGTGCGTGTCGACGCTCGCGGCAGTCAGGCGGGAGACGCATTCCTGGCGTTATCCCCTGCTCATGGCGGCCTACCTCTTCGCGCTGGCCTACCTGGCGTCGTTCATCACTTACCGCGCTGCAATGGCGCTCGGCGCGGCATGACTCAATACCTCATCATGGCGGCGATCGTGCTGTGGGCCGTGCTCTACAGCGCTTGGGCCTTCGTGCCCTCCGCGTCGCGGCGGGTCGCCGCAGCCCGCGTTTCCGGCTGGGCCAGGCGCTTCGGGCTCGGCGAGCGCGGGGCGCAAGGCCTGCGCGCCCGATTGGCGCAACCCAGCAGCTGCGGCGCGTGCTCCAGCTGTTCGGGTTGCGGCAACACCGAGGCCGCAGACGCGCGCGCGGTTCGTGTCGCGCGCGACGCGCGGCCGCACTGAGAGCGCCCTTCCCCCCCTATTTTGTAGCGTTGTGTGTCGTCGCGCGCGCGGCGTTGGCGCCCTGCAACCGATGAGCACACAAGCGATGCGCACGCGCGTATATTGACTCGGCGCCATGGTGGGTCTTGCCGCCGGCGCCGATTTCCACAACCTTCCAAGGAGCCTGACGATGACATCCAAGATGAAAAGAATGACATGCCGCGCGCTGGTCGTATCCCTGCTGGCGTTGTCGTTCCAGACCGCGAACGCCGGCATGATCGGCGCGGACCAGGCGTCCGCCCCCACACAGAGCCAGAGCCAGACCCCGACGCCGCGCGGCCTGGTGCTGAGTGTGCTGGATCGCGCCGAGACCGCGGCCCAGCTGCAGGCTCAAGGCATCGACCCGGCCGAGGCCCGGGCGCGAGTGGCCACCATGACCGACCAGGAAGTTCAGCAGCTGACGCAGGACATGCACACGGCCCCGGCCGGTGCGCTGTCGAGCGGCGGCTGGCTGGCCGTGGTCATCATCGCCGGCCTGGTCTGGTACTTCGCGTTCCGCAAGTGACCCGGGCGTCGGGTCCGGCCGCATGACCGGGCCGTACCGGGCGGCCCGCCTCGGCGCGGGTCTTTTCCTGAGCGCGCTGCTGGCCATGCTGGCAGGCTGCGCGCAGTTGGTGCCGCAGACAATCGCCCTGCGCACCGGCTGGCCCGACGGCGTCGCGCAACGCGTCGAGTGGACGGACGTGCCGTTCTTCCCGCAGGTGGATTACCAATGCGGGCCGGCGGCCCTGGCTACCGTGCTGGGCTACAGCGGCACCCGCGTGTCGCTGGAAAAACTGGTGAACGAGGTCTACCTGCCGTCCCGCAAGGGGAGCCTGCAGATCGAAATGCTGGCGGCGCCGCGCCGCTATGGCCGCGTGTCGTACCAGCTCGCTCCCCGCTATGCCGACCTGCTGCGCGAAGTGGCGGCCGGCAACCCCGTGGTCGTGCTGCAGGACGTCGGCCCGCTGTTCACGCGGTGGCACTACGCCGTCGTGAACGGCTTCGACTATTCGACGGGCTCGCTGTTCCTGCGCTCGGGCACCAGGGCACGGCAGGAGATGCCTTTCACGGCGTTCGAGCGCGAGTGGATGCAGGGTGGTTACTGGGCCATGGTGGTGACGCCCCCGGACCGCATCCCGGTGACGGCGACGGAAGATGGATGGATGTCGGCCGTCATGGCCATGGTGCGCGCGGGCGACTCCGAAGCCGCGACGAAGGCGTACGCCGCGGCCTTGCACCGATGGCCGGACAACCTGCCCGCAGCCGTCGGCCTCGCGAACCAGCATCACGCGCGCGGCGCGCTCGCGGAGGCGGCGGCCGTGCTGCGCAAGGCGATGCAGAAACACCCGCAGTCGGTGATCGTGATGAACAACCTGGCGCAGACCCTGTCGGACCAGGGGCGCCACACGGAGGCGCTGGCGCAGATCGACCAGGCCTCGGACTCGCAGAGCCCGTTCGCCGCCGAAGTGCGCGCGACGCGCCAGCTCATCCTCCAGCGCATCGGGCAGCGCCAAGCCGGCAACCGCTGAGGCTGCCGGCCCTGGGCTGCATCGAGGTTCCCGGTTTAGCCGCGATCGGCCTTCGCCACCAACGGTGCGGGCGCCGGCTCCGGGGCGGCGCCCATCGTGGCGGCGGCCGGCGCCGGTTCCGGAGCGACGGCTACCGGTTCGGGCGCGGGCGCCGGTGCGGCGGCCACGGGTTCGGGCGCGGGCGCGGGCGCCACCTGAGCCACTTCAGGCTCGCGGGTGATGGTCGCGGCCGTGATTTCGCCGGGGTGCACCAGCACGCCGGTTTCGCCCATGGGGGTCATGTGCGTGCTTTGCTGGCCCGCGGCGATCGGGTGGTTGGTGATCAGGGGATTGGGCGGCTCGCTCTGGGCCACGGCCACGCCGATCACGGCGACAGTCGAAAGGCCGGCTAGCAGGCCTGCACATTTGGTGATTGCACTCATGAGGAAAGCTCCTTGAAATTGGACATTGATGAACTGCCAGCCTTCTCTGCCAGCTGTGTGAAAGACTAATCGCCACCCTGACCCGGAGGGTCAGGCCACGGCGTCAAAGCATGTCGGACTAGGCCTGTCACCTCTGCCGCAGTGCGCCGACGCGGCACGCTCAAGGGTTCGCGCGGCTCTGCTAGGCTTGCACGATGGAACTTCACATGAATCCTTCGGACAGCCCGGTGCGGGCGGCTGCCACGGTGGTGATGCTTCGCGACGGCCCCGGCGGCCTGGAAGTGTTCCTGCTCAAGAGGCATGGCCTGTCGGACGTGCTGGGCGGCGCCTATGTGTTCCCGGGCGGCAAGGTCGACGAAGAGGACGCGCGCCTGGACATGCTCGCTCACCTCGATGCGCCGATGGACTCGCTGCATGCCGCGCTCGGCGAGCCGGACCTCGACGAACTTGCGGCCGCCGTGCTTCATGTGGCCGCGGTGCGCGAAGCGTTCGAGGAAACCGGCGTCCTCTACGCGCAGGGAGTCGGAGCCTCGGCCGCGCAGCAGGCGCTCCGGCTGCTGCGCGCGGGCCGAGCGTTCGACGAGGTGCTGGCTCTGCAGGGGCTGCGGCTGGCCGCGAGCCGACTGCAGCCGTGGTCCCGCTGGATCACCCCGCGCGTGGGCGGTGTCATGCGCAAGCGCTTCGACACGCGTTTCTTCATCGCGGCCGCGCCCGAAGGCCAGGTGGCCCGGCACGACGATCACGAAACCACCGACAGCGCATGGCTCACGCCACGGGAAGCCTTGCGCCAGTACTGGGAGGGACTCATCGAACTCGCCCCGCCCCAGATCATGAGCCTCGCACACCTTGCCTGCTACGGCACGGTGGATGCCGCCCTGGCGCAGGCCCGCCGGCGCCGCCCTCCGGTGATCCTGCCGGAGCCCTTCGAGCACGAGGGCGGGCGCATCATCTGCTACCCCGGCGACGAGCGCCACACGGTGCGCGAGCGCGCGCTGCCCGGGCCGACCCGCCTGCACCACCGCAACAGGCGGTTCGAGCCCAGCGGCGGCTTCGAGGCGTTCTTCGCCCCTGAAACCTGAGGGCTGCGGGAGCCGGCCTACAACCGGTCGAGCAGACGGCTTGCGCGCGGGCCGCGCGCCGCTGCCCACACTGGCCAGGGCCGGCCGGGCTCCGCGCTACGAGACAGGTATCGAGCTTTCGCGCACTGCGAGAAACGCGAGAACATTGTCCAGCGGGCCCGGCTGCTTTTGCTCCGACGGCGCGCGGCGTCACCGGCCTGCAAGGCATCGCGCGCGCGTACTCGGGAATCCGAATCCGGGACTTCAACGCCTGGAGAAAAAAAACCGGGCAGCGCCCGGTTTTTCCTGTGTGACAGCAATTTCGCCGGATGACCCGGCAGCAGGACCCAGATTACCGGGCCCCTGCCCAGGCCGCGTCGGAACCCGCCAAATCCTCGTGTCGGACGAAACCTATCGCGGGGCCGGGCCGTCAGAGAGCCGCAGAATACGTCGCGCGCCGATCGGCGGTTCGACATCATCGTCGCGCGACCTTGAGCGCCGCCTTGTTGTCCATGATCCCGAACACCTGGTGCATGGGGCGCGTTTCGGGCAGGACGTAGATGATCGCGCCGCCGCTTTTCACGGTCGGTGCCAGCACCTCCTCGTAGAACGCCTTGGGCAGGTTGATGCATCCGTAAGAGACGCGGTTGTCCTCGTGCGTCGGCGTTGCGAGGCGCTCGAGCCGGCGCTCCGCCGGGTTCGTGGTCAGGACGCGGTGCATCGACACGGCGGCGTCGTAGTCGACCCAGACCACGTCCTCGCCGCGGGCGTTCATGCCCATCTCGGCGACGAAGCGGCCGGCGGGCGTGGTGCGTTCCTCGGGCTTGATCTGCGACAGCGGCCTGGTGCCGATGCCGGGCGCGTTGTCGTCGCCGATGGCGTACCCCAGCAATACCGGAGCTTCGGCCTTGAGCCGGCCGGTCGCATCGAAGACGTAGACCCTCGCATCCTTCTTGTCGAGGATGACGAAGGACTTGTTCCTGGGGTCGCCCGCGGCGACGGCCCAGACGGCGAGCTGGCGCACGTCATCGGTGGGAGTGACGGTGCCGAAGTCGACACGGCGCACGATGGCTTCACCGCGCGCCCCGTGTGGACTGCCCGGATCGCCCTGGCGCGTGACACAGCCCGAGGGCGGCAGCACCAGCGCCAGGATCGCCGTGCCCAGCAGCAGGCCCTTCTGGACTGAATCGAGAAATTCGGACTTGCCGGTCGCGGGGGTCGCCATGGCTTTCATCGTGATCTCTTTAATCGTGATGACGCTTCTTGTCTGTTTCCGTTCGATTCAACGGCCCCACCGCGCCTCGCGGCTCGATGGAGGCCGTCCTGCGGGGCGTCACCAGCCGCGGCCCGCCTGCGGGGCGGGGCTGCTGTTCAACGCGCCCGGGACTCGGGCGCCCGGTGGGCACATGCAGGTTGGAAACGCCGGCGACAACGCCGGCGGGTGCCAGCTGGTTGTCAGATTAGGCCTGCGCCCGGGGGAGGAAAGTGGGGATATGGCGGCAGGGCTTGTAGGACCTGCACTGTCACGACTTGCGTCCGGACGGGCGGCTCAGGCGCTGCGTTGCAGGAACGCGGGCGCTTCCTGGCCCCAGCGCTCGATCTGCAGGGCCGGGTCGGCACATTCGCAGCCCAGCGCCAGATCGTCGTCCAGCGACAGCCAGTGCGCGGTGGTGCCGGCCAGCGCGCCCGGCGGAGCGTTGCGATCGGACTGCGGGGACAGAGGGGTCGGTTCGGGCATGAAAGCCTCCCGGTTCGTTGGACGAAACCCATTCTCGACCGCTGAGCCTCGCGCCTCTATCCGCTGCGTGCTCGTCGCAGCGTAGGAGCGCGCCTACTGTTGGGTCGCCGCGTGCCCGAGGCGCCATAGCGAAGTTACTTCGCGGGCCCGGGCCGCATGCAGCGGATCGCTTTCATCCTGCACCTTGGGATGGCGCGGGCGCATGTCGTCGCGGGCCACGACCCGCAGCCGCGCGGCGGTGATCCAGCTTGCGAGTTCCTCCCGGGTGCGCAGGCCGAGATGCTCGGCCAGGTCGGACAGGATGAGCCAGCCTTCCCCCTGCGGCGCGAGGTGGTCGGCCAGACCCCCCAGGAAGCCCCGCAGCATGCGGCTGCCCTCGTCGTAGATGGCGTGCTCGAGCGGCGAGCTCGGCCGGGCGGGCAGCCAGGGCGGGTTGCAGACGACCAGCGGTGCGCGGCCGGGCGGGAACAGGTCCGCCTCCAGCAACTCCACCCGGTCCTGCAAGCCCAGCCGCACGAAGTTGCCTCGGGCGCACGCCAGCGCGCGAGGATCCAGGTCGGTCGCGACGACGCGCTGCACGCCTCGGCGCGCCAGCACGGCCGCGATCACGCCCGTGCCGGTGCCGATGTCGAACGCCAGCTCACTTGAGGGCAAAGGGGCCGCGGCGATGAGATCGAGGTACTCGCCGCGCACCGGCGAGAACACCCCGTAGTGGGGATGGATGCGATTGCCCGGGGCGGCGCCCAGCGCCGGGATCTCGACGCCCTTGCGCCGCCACTCGAACGCCCCGACGAGGCCCATCAGTTCGCGCAGCGACGCCACCGAAGGCTGCCCATCGGACGGGCCCCAGGCCTGCGCACACGCGGCGCGCAGGTCCGGAGCGCGCGGCAAGGCGATCCGGTAATCGCCCTCCAGCTCCACCAGCACCTTGCCCAGCACGCGCGAGCGCTGCCCCTGCGCTTGCCGATGCAGGTGAAAGGCTTCGGCGGGCGACGAAGGCGCGGGCGGGGGCTTGCGCGGCTTGCGGTCGGCGCGGCGTGCCATGGCCTGCAGCAGCTGGCGCGCGTTCTGGAAATCGCTGCGCCACAACAGCGCCGTGCCTTCACTCGCGAGGCGGTAAGCCGTGTCGGCCGGCAGGGTATCGTCCACCACCTGCACGCGGCGCGGCGGCGGCACCGCGGCTTCCGAGCGCCAGCGCGCATCGCGTTGCAGGCCCCCTTCGGCCCACTCGATGCGCGGCGATTCGCTCACGCCGCGGCCCTGCGGCCCCACATGCGTTGCCCGAGCGTGACCCCGCCCAGCACCAGGACGCCCGCGACGATGCCGGCCACCGCGTTCAGCACGCCCGAGACCAGCCAGCCGCCGGCCAGGCCCTCGGCCCAGAGCTCGATGGCATGCGCGACGGGCGGAATGCCGTGCACGAGGATGCCGCCGCCCACCAGGAACATCGCGGCGGTGCCGGCCACGGACAAGCCCTTCATCAGCCAAGGCGCCGCGCGCAGGATGATCGCGCCGGTTTTCCGCGCGGCGGCCCCCGTGCGCCGGCTGAGGTGCAGGCCGAGGTCGTCGATCTTCACGATGCCGGCGACGAGGCCATAAACCCCGATCGTCATGAGCACGGCGATCCCCACGAGCACGCCGATGCGCACCGGCAGTTCGCTGCCGGCCACGGTGCCGAGGGTGATGGCGATGATCTCGGCCGAGAGGATGAAATCGGTGCGCACCGCGCCCTTGATCTTGTCTTGTTCGATGACGCGCAGGTCGACGGCGGGATTCATCAGCGCCTTCGCGAGCTCTTCCTCGTGCGCCTCGTCCTCGGCCTTGCTGCGCAGCAGCTTGTGCGCGAGTTTCTCGGCGCCCTCGAAACACAGGAAGGCACCGCCGATCATCAGCAGCGGCGTCACGGCCCAGGGGATGAACGAGCTGATCGCGAGCGCCGCCGGCACCAGGATCGCCTTGTTGACGAACGAGCCCCTGGCCACCGCCCACACCACGGCCAATTCGCGGCCGGCATGGACCCCGGACACCTGCTGCGCGTTGAGCGCGAGGTCGTCGCCCAGCACGCCGGCCGTCTTCTTGGCCGCGACCTTGGCGAGGATCGAGACGTCGTCCAGGATCGTCGCGATGTCGTCCAGCAGGGCAAGCAGGCTCGATGCCATCCGGTGTTCCTTAGTCGAGCTGGCGCCGCAGCCGGATTTCCTCCAGCTTGACGCCGCTGATGGTCACCGTCTTGGCGGTGTTGAGCTCGCGCTTGAAACCCGCCAGCTCGAAGAAGCGCAATGCCCTGTCGTTGCACAAGGGGACCCACGCGGTGACCTCGGTGCAGCCTTCCTCCATCAGGCCTTCGCGCGCCGCGTCCCAGAGGGCCAGGCCCGCGCCCCGGGCCCAGTGGGCCGGCTCCACGTACAGGGCCCAGATCTCCCCGGTGGTCGGCTTGGATTTCGGGTCGCGCGAGCGGTCGTAGCCGACGAAACCCACGGCGCGGCCGTCGTCGAGCGCCACCTGGACCAGCGGCTCGCCGTACTCGATGGCGTCTTTCCAGAACGCCAGGCGCTTGGCCATCGGCAGGCTTTGGGGGGCTTCGGGCGCAACGCTTTCATAGGCGGCGTGGGAGGAGTTGGCATGGACCGCGGCAACCTGTGGGGCATCGCTTTCCACCGCCGGTCGGACCGGGTAGCTGGACATAGATCAATCAGAAAATGCAATGCGCTGATTATGATGGGCCATGACCGAGAGCGCCGAGGCGCCGCTGCCTGAGAACGAACCCACGCCCCGGTGCTTCACGGCCCGTTTCGAGCCGGGCGGCGCGGCGTTCAACGTTTCGTCCGACCGGCCGCTGCTGGTCGCGGCCGAACACGCGGGCGTGCCCCTGCCCAGTTCGTGCCGCAACGGGACGTGCCGCACCTGCATGTGCCGCCTGGTCGAAGGGCAGGTGCGATACCGCATCCAGTGGCCGGGCCTGCTGCCGGAGGAAAGGGCCGACGGCTGGATCCTTCCCTGCATCGCCTTCCCGTTGTCGGACGTGGTGCTGACCCGCCGGCGGTCCGGGTGAGCAGGCCCTAGTCATTGCCGCTGGTGTACGGACTGCGAGGGATGTACTTGTGCTCTGCGCCGGGGATCGGCTTGGCGCGGGGGTCGGGCTCGTGGTCGACGGCGTTCGAGCCGGGCTCCTCGCCGGCAGGCTCGGGCGGGCGGCGCGCATCGTCTGCGGCCTCGGGCGGTCGGGGTTTCTTGCTCATCGGCATCTCCTGTATGCCACCAATCTAGGACCTCGGGGCGGGCCTCGGTGTAGGACCGGTGCGCGCCTGGCCGTGCGGTGGCATAGTCGGACGCAAATGAAACTCCTGAACTGGCTGGCACTCGCCCCGGCGTGGGCCTTGATCGCAGCGCCCGCGCACGCTGCGCCGAAATTCGAGGACAGCATGGCGCAGCGCACTCTGGCCTGCACCGGCTGCCACGGCAAGGAAGGCCGCGCCGGCCCCGACGGCTATTACCCGCGCCTGGCGGGCAAGCCGGCCGGCTACCTCTACAACCAGCTGCTGAACTTCCGCGACGGACGACGGCACTACGGGCTCATGGCCCGCCTGCTGGACCCGCTCTCCGACGCCTACCTGCTGGAGATCGCGCAGCACTTCGCCGCGCTGGAGCTGCCGTATGCGGCGCCGCCACCCGCCACCGCCGCCCCGGCGCAGTTGCAGCGGGGCCAGGCGGTGGCACGCCAGGGCGACGCAACCCATGACATTCCTGCCTGCGTCCAGTGCCATGGCGACGCGCTGACGGGCGTTGCGCCCAACACGCCGGGGCTGCTGGGCCTCTCGCGGGATTACCTCAACTCGCAGCTGGGCGCGTGGCGCACCGGCCAGCGGCGCGCGCACGCGCCGGATTGCATGGCGCGCATCGCGCGGCAGCTCTCGCCCGAGGACCTGGCCGCGGTGGCCGCCTGGCTGGCCGCCCAGCCGCTGCCGCGCGACACCCGCGCCGTCCCCTCGTTGCCGCGTCCGCCCGCGATCTCGTGCGGCAGCGCCATGCTGCCGGCCGGGAGGCCGCGGCCATGAAGCGCGCCATCGCCGTCGTGCTGCTGGGCGTCCTGGCGGTGCTCGCGCTCGTGGTGCTCCTGAACTTCCGCGGCGAGGACGAGATCCACGACGCGCCGCCGCTCACCCCGCCGGCCGGCGAGAGCGTCGCGCGCGGCGCCTACCTCGTGCGTGCGGGCAATTGCATGGCCTGCCACACCGATCGCGGCGGCGCGCCCTTCGCCGGCGGACGCGCCATCGAGACGCCATTCGGCACGGCGTACGCGAGCAACATCACGCCGGACAAGCTGACCGGCATCGGCGACTGGTCGGCCTCACATTTCTGGCGCGCGCTGCACAATGGCCGCTCGCGGGACGGGCGCCTGCTGTACCCGGCCTTCCCCTACCCGAACTACACGCTGGTCACGCGCGCGGACGCCGACGCGATGTTCGACTACCTGCGCAGCGTGCGGCCCGTGGCGCGCGCGAACACGCCCCACCGGCTGCGCTGGCCCTACAGCACCCAGTCGGCGCTGGCCGTCTGGCGGGCGATGTATTTCAGCCCCGCGCAGTACCGGGAAGACACTGCGCAGACGGCGCAGTGGAACCGCGGCGCCTACCTGGTGCGCGGACTCGGCCATTGCAGTGCGTGCCACACCGCGCGCAACGCCTTGGGCGCGAGCAGCGACATGATGGACCTGTCCGGCGGAGTGATCCCCATGCAGAACTGGTATGCGCCATCGCTCGCATCGCCGGGCGAAGCGGGCCTGCACGACTGGGAGCCGGCGCAGGTCGTGCGCCTGCTGCGATCCGGCATCGCCGACCGCGGCACGGTGCTGGGCCCCATGGCCGAGGTTGTGCTGCAGAGCACCCAGCACATGGCGACGGCGGACCTTGGCGCCATGGCCGTGTTCCTGAAGTCATTGCCGCGGGCGGCAGGCGAGGCGGCCGAAGGACCGGTCGCGAGCGCCCGGATGGCCGAGCGAGGCGCCAAGCTCTACGAGCACCATTGCGCCCAGTGCCACGGCGACAAGGGCGAAGGCGTTCCCGGGGCGTACCCTCCGCTCGCGGGCAACCGGGCCGTGACCCTGCCCGTGACAGCCAACCTCGTGCAGGTCGTGCTGGGCGGCGGCTTCCCGCCGGCGACCGCGGGCAACCCGCGCCCTTTTGGCATGCCGCCCTTCGCGACGTTGCTCAGCGACGATGACGTAGCCGCGGTCGTCAGCTACATCCGGGGCGCATGGGGCAACAAGGCAGGGGCTGTGAGCGAATTCACCGTCAGCCAGCAACGCGGCAGCATCGGCCGGTAGCACGCGGCCGCTGCGCTCGGCACAATCGGTGCATGGCCCTACGCTCCGTCGCCCTGCCTCCGCAAATTCCCGGCTCGCTGTGGCTGGGCGCCATGCCCGGCCGCTTCGAATCGTGGAGCGCTTTCGAACTGCAGGCCCGGCGCGCACGGCTCGCCCTCGTGGTGTGCCTCACGCCCCGCAGCGAACTCGCCGAACTCTCCCCCCGCTACCACGCCGCACTGGCGCAGGGCGAGACGCTGTTCCGGTGGCTGAACCTGCCCATGCCCAATTTCGGCGTCCCGGAGGATGCGGTGGGTTTCCGGCGCGACGTGCGCGACATTGCGCATGCCCTGGAGCGCGGCGAGGCGGTGATGCTGCATTGCGCCGCCGGCGTGGGCCGCACCGGCAGCACCGCCGCCTGCGTCCTCAAGTCGCTGGGCCTGTCCACCGACGACGCCCTGCAGCGCGTGCGCGACGCGGGTTCCAACCCGCAGAACGCGCAGCAGTCGGGGCTGGTGGAGTGGTTCTAATCCGGCGCGCGTCGTCTCGCTCGCGTTGTGCTTGCGTCTTGCTCGCGTCGCGTCAGGCGGTACCCGGCAGCGGCTCATCCTGTGACGGTCGACGCTGTCGCGACGACTCCGCTCCGCTTCCCTCGGCCTGGGGCCGGCGCCGTGGAAGCTGCGACGCCCCAGGAATCGCCGCCGCCGGATACCGACCGACGCTCAACGGGATTGATGGGCATTCCACCGGTGGCGCGCCCACACTGTTTCTGCAAAGCCGCGAGGTCTACTTCGCGAACGGGTTCGCGAACACGAACATCATCGCCACGCCCACGCCGATCAGGAAGTTGGCGTCGATGAGCCCGGCCAGCAGGAACATCTTGGTCTGCAGCGGCTCCATCATCTCGGGCTGCCGCACCGCGCCGTCGATGAAGCGCCCACCCATCGTGCCGATGCCCAGGCACGCGCCGATGGCGCCCAGTCCGATGATCAAGCCGCACGCGATCGCAATCAGGCCTGTGTCGCTCATGTGAACCTCCGTTTGTCGATGAACCTTGCCATGCCCCGATGGTGGGGCGGCGGCGTCCTGCGGGCAATGACCTGGGAGGTAAGGCCGGGCTCAGATGGGCGTCAATTCCTGGCCGGCGACCGCGGCCAGCTGGCCGGCGGACACGAGGTCCGGCGCGATTTCGGCCAGCGGCACGAGCACGAACGCCCGCCCGTACATCCGGGGGTGCGGCACCTGCAGCTCGGCGCTGTCGATGCGCGCGCCGCCGAACAGCAGCAGGTCCAGGTCGAGCGTGCGCGGCGCATTGCGATAGGGGCGCTCGCGGCCGGCTTCGGCCTCGATGCGCTGCAATTGCCGCAGCAGTTCGAGTGCGGTGAGGCCCGTCGAGATCTTGGCCACGGCGTTGATGTAATGCGGGCCACTCGAGTCGATCGGCGCGGTGCGGTACAGCGACGACTCGGCAATCACCCGCGACTGCGGCAGCTTCGCGATGCGCGCGATCGCATCCACCACGGACTGCACCGGGTCGCCCAGGTTGGCGCCCAGGCCCACGAACGCGGTCACCGCATCGGGCATGGGGATGTGCCTTGCGCCGGCCCCTAATCCTGCGAGCCCGCCGGCTCGCCCGCCGGCCTGGCGCCGCCCTCGCCCGTGGGCTTGCGCCTGCGGCGCCTGCGCTTGCGCGGGGCATCGGATGCGCCCGCCTCGCCGGCCCGCGATTCGCTGTCCTCGTGCGGTGCGCGCGCCTGGGGCGGCGGTTCCTCCGGGGATCCGAGAGGCCGCTCGGCGGGACGCGCCGCGCGCACCCGCCGTGCCCCCTTGTGCTGTTCCTCGCGCAGCTGCGCCACGAGGTCCTCGCGCACGGCGTCGCTCGCCTGGCTGAACTCCTGCCACCAGTCGGCCAGCACCACGTCCACCTCGCCGATGTCGGCGCGCAGGCGCATGAAGTCGAAGCCCGCGCGGAAACGCGGCTGCTCCGCCAGGCTGAACGGGGTGTTGCCGGTGCGCTTCTCGAAGCGCGGCTGCATCATCCAGATCTCGCGCATGTCGGCGGCCAGCTTGCCGCGCCCGGAGACATCGCCGATGCGCGCATTGAAGACGTCATCGATCGCGTCCTGCAGCGCCGGGAAGGGGTGCTGCTTGCTTGCCAGGCGGTCGGCCCAGCCGCCCGCCACGTCGGCCCAGAGCACGCAGGCGAGCAGGAAGCTGGGCGCCACCGGCTTGCTCTCATTCACGCGCCGGTCGGTGTCCTGCAGCGCCGCCTTGACGAACGGCTGCTCGGCGCGCTCCACGACCAGGTCCAGCAACGGATAGATGCCGCGCGACATGCCCAGCACCTTGAGCTGCTCGATCGTGGCCAGCGAGTGGCCCGTCTGCAGCAGCTTGAGCATCTCGTCGAACAGGCGGCTCTGCGGCACATCGGCCAGCAGGGCCTGGCACTTGATCAGCGGGGCTGCCGTCTTGGGATCGAGCTGGAAGCCCAGCGGGTTCAGCTTGGCGGCGAAGCGCACGGCGCGGATGATGCGCACCGGGTCCTCCCGGTAGCGCGTCAGCGGGTCGCCGATCATGCGGATCGTGCGCTTCTTCGCGTCCTTGATGCCGTTGTGGTAGTCGACCACCGTCTGTGTCTCGGGGTCGTAATACATCGCGTTGATGGTGAAGTCGCGCCGCGTGGCGTCTTCTTCCTGCGGGCCCCAGACGTTGTCGCGCAGGACGCGGCCCGTCGAATCGACCGCGTGCTTCATGCCCGCGAGTTCGCTCTTGCTGGTCTTCTCGTTGCCGGCCACCTGTTCGGCGGCGGCGTTGTCCATGTACGCGCGGAAGGTGGAGACCTCGATCACCTCGTGCTCGCGGCCGCGCCCGTACACCACGTGCACGATGCGAAACCGCCGCCCGATGATGAAGGCGCGGCGGAACAGGCTCTTGACCTGCTCCGGTGTCGCGCTGGTGGCCACGTCGAAGTCCTTTGGCCGCAGGCCCACCAGCAGGTCGCGCACGGCGCCGCCGACGATATAGGCCTCGAAACCGGCCTCCTTGAGGGTGTGGACGACGTTGAGCGCGCGGTCATCCACCAGCGACGGGTCGATGCCGTGTTCCTGCGGGCCGACTTCCTGGCGCTTGCCGAAACTGGGCCTGCCGCCCTTCGTGCTGGTGGACGTGCCGAACAGCTTGTCGATGAATTTCTTGATCATTTTTCCTTGAACAGGTCCAGTATGCGCCAGCCGCGCGCCGCCGCGATGCCTCTCAGGCCCGCGTCCGGGTTGGTCGCCACGGGGTGGTCGACCGCCTCCAGCAGGGCCAGGTCGTTGAGGGAGTCGGAATAGAAAGTGGCCTCCACGGCGTCCCAGTCCCACCCTCGCGCGGCCAGCCATTGGGCCACACGTTCGACCTTGCCTTCCCGGGCCGAGGGCACGCCCGAGATTTCCCCCGTGATCCAGCCGTCGGGGCCGCGCGCGAGCTCCACCGCGATCAGCTCGTCCACGCCGAAGGCCCGGGCGATGGGCCGGGTCACGAACTCGTTGGTGGCGGTGACGATCAAGAGGTGCTCGCCCCGCTCCCGGTGCTGCCGAACCAGCGCCAGCGCCTCCGGGCGAATCGACGGCTCGATGACGGTGCGCATGAAACGCTCGTGCGCGGCCTGCGCCTCGTCCGGCCCGCGCAGGCGCACGGCTTCCGTCGCGAAGCGCACGTAATCGTGGATGTCGAGCGTGCCGGCCTTGTAGTGCTCGAAGAACTCGTCGTTGCGTTCCTTGAACACCACCGGGTCGGTCCAGCCGATCTCCTGGGTGAAGACACCCCAGGAATAGTCGGAGTCGATCGGCAGCAGCGTGTGGTCGAGGTCGAACAGCGCCAATCGGGTCTTTGCGTCGCTCACTCGTTCTCCAGCATGGACTTGATCAGGGGGATGGTGATGGCGCGCTGGGTCTGCAAGGCGTAGCCATCGAGCTCCTCGAGCAGCTGCATCAGGCTGCCCAGGTCGCGCGAGAACCGCGTGAGCATGAAGTCCATCACGTCATCGCCCAGGAACACGCCCCTCGCATCGGCCGCCTGGCGCAGCACCGCGCGGCGCTCGGGCTCGCTCAGCACGTGCAGCTGGAACACATGGCCCCAGCCCAGGCGGGTGCGCAGGTCTTCCCTCAGCCTCAGATCGGCGGGCGGAAGCGCGCCCGCGGCCAGTACGCCGCGCTGCACGGTCTGCGCATTGACGAACCACTTGAAGGCCGCGTGCTGCTGCACCGCCGTGTACAGGTGCACGTCGTCCAGCAGCACCACCGCCCAGTTCTCGTTGAATTCCGGCGGCTCGAGCACCGAGGCGTCCAGCCAGCCGGCGGAAGCGCCCTGTTCGCGCAAGGCTTCGGCCACGGCGCGCAGCAGGTGGGTCTTGCCGCTGGCGCCCGGGCCCCACAGATAGGTCGGCACGGGCGAGCGCGTCGGGCTGCCGGCCCACAGTTGCAGGTGCTTGAGCGCCGCCTCGTTGGGGCCGGCGCAAAAACCCGCGAGCGTCGGCGCGCGGGCCAGGCCGATGTCCAGGGCGATCTGCTTCATGGCCATTCTTGTTTCAGCTGTGGTAGAGCTTGCTGCCCATGTAGCCGGCGCGCGCCCGCCGGATCGCCACCAGCAGCACGGCGCTGGCGGGCAACGCCACCAGCACGCCGACGAAACCGAACAGCTGCCCGAACGCGAGCAGCGCGAAGATGACGGCCAGCGGATGCAGACCGATGCGCTCGCCCACCAGGCGCGGTGTGAGGTAGAAGCCCTCGATGACCTGGCCGGAGCCATACACCACCGCCACCATCACGAGCGCCTTGGCCGAGGCGAATTGCAGCAGGCCCGCCAGCAGGGCCAGGATCAACCCGATCCCGAACCCGATGTAGGGCACGAACATCGCGAGGCCCGTGAAGAAGCCGATCGGCACCGCCAGGTCGAGCCCGAAGAGCGCGAGGCCGGTGCTGTAGAACACGGCCATGGCCAGCATCACGAGGAGCTGGCCGCGCAGGTACTGCCCCAGCACCTGGTCGGCCTCCGACGTGAACGAGTCGACGCCGGGGCGCGCACGCGGCGGCACGAGCTCGAGCACGCGCATGACGATCCGCTTCCAGTCCAGCAGCAGGTAGAACAGGGCGACGGGGATCAGGACCGCGTAGCCGATCACCGTGAGCGCGACGCTGCCCCCCAGCTTGATCGACGGCAGCAGCGAGCCCAGGGCATCCGCGTAATTGGCGTTCAGGTACCGCAGGCCGAGGGCCTTGAGGCTTTCCAGGTCCAGCGACACGCGGATACCCAGCTGCCGCAGCCATGGCGACAGCGTCGCGTTGAGCTTGTCGAACACCAGCGGCAGCTGTTCGCGCATCAGCGGCACTTCCTTGGCGATCACGGGCACGATCAGCAGCACCAGGCAGATCAGCGCGAAGATCAGCAGGAGCTCCACGATCACCACGGCCAGGATGCGGGGCATGCGGCCACGCCAGAGCGCGTCCAGCCGGTCCACCAGCGGGGTCAGCGCGTAGGCCAGCACCGCCGCGACGACGAAGGGCGTCAGCACGCGGCCGAGCTCACGCAGCGCCAGCACGGCCAGAAACGCGATCAGGAGCCAGGTCGCGATGCGCTTTTGGGCTGGGGTGAACTGCATTCGGGCGGTCGTGGGGCGTTCAGCGCAGCTGCAGGTCGTCGTCCCCGAAGCGGATGCCCAGCGGTTCGATCAGCAGCTGCTTGGGGCCGGCCTCGACGCTGCCGGCGACGATGGCATGCACGCCCGCCGCCTTCGCGACCTCGACGGTGCGCTGCGCGTCCTGCGCTTTCACGAAGATCGCGAAACCCGCGCCCATGTTGAGCGTGCTGTAGGCCTCGCGGTCGTCCTGGCGCGCCTGCTCCTGGATGAAGCGCAGCACCGGCGTGACGTCAGGCACCGAATGGATGCGGTACGTGAACTGCGCGGGGTGGCGCAGGAGCTTGCGCCATCCATGCCCCGTGATGTTGGCGCAATAGCGCGGCACGATGCCCGCCTTGTACAGGGCCTCGGTCACCGGCGAGTACAGCACCGTCGGCGCGAGCAGCGCCTCGCCGTAGCTGGAGCCGCCGGGCAGCGGCGTGAGGTAGCCCTGGGGCAGGCGCTCGACGAGCTTGCGCGCCAGGCTCAGGCCGTTGGCGTGGATGCCGCTGGAGGCCAGCAGCACGATCGCGTCGCCGGGCGCCAGCTGGTCGCCCAGCGACAGCCGCTCCTTCGGGTTGATGAGGCCGGTGCACGAGGCGGCCAGGTCGATGCGCCCGGCCTCGACGATGCCCGCCAGCGCGGGGGTCTCGCCGCCGCCCCAGGCGACGCCGCAGGCATCGCATGCGCGCTTCCAGCCCTCGACCAGGGCCTGCGAGCGCTGCGCATCGCCGAACCAGTCGGAGCCGCCCGCCGCCCAGTAGGCCTGCACGACCAGCGGCGTGGCGCCGACGGTGATGAGGTCGTTGATGGCCATCGCGATCGTGTCTTGCGCGATACTGTCGTAATAGCTCTTGCCGGTGAGCTGGTGCATCTCGTCGGCCACGAGTGCCTTCGAACCCAGGCATTCGACGATCGATGCGATGTAGAACGGCCCCACGTCCACCACGTAGGCCGACTCGCCGCGCGAGGCCTTGACTTCGCTGAACCCGTGGACCGCAAGGTTCGAACCCGTGGCGGCCGCGGCCCGCTGTGCGGCGACCTTCAGCGGGTCGATCAGGTCGTAGTTGACGCCGGCCTGCTCGTAGCTGAGCGTGCCGGGCGGGGTCGCTTGATTCGGGTTCATACGGAAATTATCGCTGCTATGCCAACCGGTCCCCTTCCCGCCGCCGCTTCCACCGCACGCCTGCCCGCGGGAATCTGGGTGCTGGGCTTCGTCAGCCTGCTGATGGACGTTTCCTCGGAGCTGATCCACAGCCTGTTGCCGGTCTTCATGGTCACGACGCTCGGCATCAGCATGCTGGCCGTGGGCCTGATCGAGGGGGCGGCCGAGGCGACGGCGCTGATCGTCAAGGTGTTTTCCGGGGTGCTGAGCGACTACTGGGGCAAGCGAAAGCCGCTCACCATCCTCGGCTACGGGCTGGGCGCCATCTCCAAGCCGCTCTTCGCGCTGGCCGCCACGTCGGGACTGGTGCTGACGGCGCGGCTGATCGACCGGGTGGGCAAGGGCATCCGCGGCGCGCCACGTGACGCGCTGATCGCGGACATCGCACCGCCCGGGGTTCGCGGCGCGGCCTTCGGATTGAGGCAATCGCTGGACACCGTCGGCGCGTTCATCGGTCCGCTGCTGGCGATCGGGCTCATGCTGCTGTGGGCCAACGACATCCGCGCCGTGTTCTGGGTGGCGGTGGTCCCCGGTTTCCTCGCCGTCGCCTTGCTGGTCGTCGGCGTGCACGAGCCGGCGCGGCCGGCCGGCGAGCGGCGCGGCAACCCGATCCGCCGCGAGAACCTGCGCCGCCTGGGGCGCGGCTACTGGTGGGTCGTGGTCGTGGGCGCCGTCTTCACGCTGGCGCGTTTCTCCGAAGCGTTCCTGGTGTTGCGCGCCCAGCAGGGCGGGCTGGCGCTGGCCTGGACGCCGCTGGTGCTGGTGGTGATGAGCGCGGTCTATTCGGTCGGCGCCTACCCCTTCGGCAAGCTCTCGGACAAGGTCAGCCACCGGGCGGTGCTGGCCTGGGGTCTTGCGGTGCTGATCGCGGCCGACGTCTTGCTGTCGATGGGCAACACCGGCCTGTGGCTGTGGGGAGGCATCGCGCTGTGGGGCCTGCACATGGCAATGACGCAAGGGCTGCTCGCCACCATGGTCGCGGACGCGGCCCCCGCGGACCTGCGCGGCACCGCGTTCGGCTTCTTCAACCTGGTGAGCGGGTTGGCCATGCTGCTGGCCAGCGGCGTCGCCGGTTTGCTGTGGGACCTGTGGGGCGCGCCCGTGACGTTCATGGCCGGCGGCGTGCTCGCCGCGCTCGCGCTCGCGGGCCTGGCGCTGCGCCGCCGGTGATGTCCTAAAATGACCGAAACCGGTCCGGCTGTGGGTGGACGCGCCGGGGCTGCAAGGGGACAATGAGTCTCACTTCTTCTCCAGGAGGCCCCATGAAATCGTGTCTTGTTCTGATTGACGCCCAGGAATCGTTTCGCCACCGCCCGTATTTCACCGAACGCGACTATCCCGCCTGGCTGGCCGCGCAAAACGCGCTGATCGAGGCCTGCACGCGCGACGGCGTGCCCATCGTCCGTGTGTTCCACGTCGACGGGCCGAAGACCGCGCAGAACTCGTTCGCGCTGGAATCCGGGCATGTTCGGCCGATCGAGGGGCTGGCGCCGTTCGAGGCCGCGGCCACCTTCCACAAGTCCCGCCACAGCGCCCTGGTCGGCACCGGGCTGGATGTCTGGCTCACGCAAAACGGCATCGGCCGCCTGATCATCTCCGGCATCCGCACCGAGCAATGCTGCGAGACGACCGCCCGCCACGCCTGCGACCTGGGCTTCCAGGTCGATTTCGTGACCGATGCCACGCTCACCTTCGACATGAAGCATGAGGACGGCACGCCCCTGGCCGCGGCCGACATCAAGGCGCGCACCGCCACTGTCCTGAAGGACCGCTTCGCGCGGATCCGCACCGTCGCGCAGGCGGTCGACCGGTTGGCCACGCCGGCCTGACCACCGTGCAAGCGCGGCCGATCAGCCTGTACTTCGTGCTGCTGCCGGGCAGCCTGATCCTCGACTGGGCCGGCCCCGCCGAAGCTTTCCGCATCGCGAACCAGCTGCTGGCGGGCCGCGGCGAGCCGGCGCGGTTCGACCTGCGCTTCGTGGGCCCGCAGCCCGAGCCACGCACCTCCGTGGGCATCGCCATGACCGGCGTCGCGCCGCTGCCCGATCGCCTGCCCCCGCCGAGCTGGGTCATCCTGGTGGGAATGCCGGGCCGCTTCGACCCGCGCCAGGCCGGAGCCCCCGAAACGATCCGCTGGCTGCGCCGGCTGTCCCCGGGGCATGACGGCCTGCGCCTCGTCACGGTTTGCGCGGGCACGCTGTTGGCTGCGCACGCCGGCCTGCTGCAGGGCCGGCGCGTCACCACCCATCACCAGCACCTGGACGAGTTGCGCGCGCTGGCCGGGGGCTGCGAGGTGGTCGCCAATCGCGTCTTCGTGGTCGACGACCCGGTCGCCTCGAGCGCCGGCATCACGACCGGCATCGACCTGGCCCTGCACCTCGTCGCGCAGGAGTGCGGCGCGCCGCTCGCATCGCAGGTCGCGCAGACCATGGTCGTGGCGCTGCGCCGGGGCCCGCAGGACCCGGAGCTGTCGCCGTTCCTCGCGTACCGCAACCACATGCATCCCGCCCTGCACCGGGTGCAGGATGCCGTCAGCGCGCAGCCACAGGCCGACTGGACGGTGCCGCGCATGGCCGAAGTCGGCCGCACCTCGCCACGGCACCTGACCCGGCTTTTCCTGGACCACGCGGGGACCGCCCCGCTGGCGTACCTGCGCCGGATCCGCCTGGCCGTGGCCCAGGCCGCACTCGCTTCCGGCCGCGGCGTGGGCCAGGCGGCGGAGGCGGCAGGCTTCAGCTCGGACACGCAGCTGCGCCGGACCTGGCGGCAGTTCGGCATGGCCGGGCGTCCGTCCGATGCGGCTTTGCTACAAAACCACTAGCGCAAGAGGCGCTCCGGGGTTAAGCCTCTGGACGGACGAGCACATCTGTACCAAACTGTGCCTCCCTGCCGCATCCCCGAAAGCATCCCATGCCCGTGATCGCAGTCGTCAACCGCAAGGGCGGCAGCGGCAAGAGCACCTTCGCCGCACACGTGGCGGCGTGGTGCGCGCGCCAGGGGCATTCGGTGATGCTGGGCGACGTGGACCGCCAGCAATCGAGCCGCGCCTGGCTCAAGCGCCGCGACCCGGCCCTGCCCCCTATCGCGCCCTGGGCGATGGACCAGAAGAACCTGCTGCGCGTGCCCACCGGGATCACCCATGTGGTGCTGGATACCCCGGGCGGCATCCACGGTTTCGAGCTGGCGCGAGTGGTGATGTTCGCCGACGCCATCGTCATGCCGGTCTGCGCGTCGATGTTCGACCGCGAATCCGCAGCCGCGTGCCACGCCGAACTCATGGCGCTGCCGCGCGTGGCTGCGGGCCGCTGCCGGCTCGCCACGGTCGGCATGCGCATCGACGGCCGCACCAGCGGGGCGCAAATGCTCGCCGGGTGGTCGAAGACGCTGGGCATCCCGTTCCTGGGGCCGCTGCGCGAGACGCAGCTGTACGTGCGCAGCCTGGAGCGGGGTCTCACGATGTTCGACCTGCCGCCGAACCAGGCCGCCGCGGACCTCGCGCAATGGGCGCCGATCATCGAGTGGATGCAACCGGTCCTGCAGCCGCCGCAGGCCGCCAATGACGCGTCGCCGATGCCCGTCCACACCACTCGCGTCGGCCCGTCCCGGCCGGACAGCCTGATGCCCGCGCAGGAAGCGCTGATCCACGGTTCGAGGCTGATGGTGGCTTCAGGCTCGCGGGCCGCTGCGATCGAGCACCGCACGCCGGTGCGCACCCTGCCGCGCACCGAAGCCGTGACCGCGATTCCGCGGTTCCTGAAGCGTTAGCGGGTCAGCGAGGACACGCAGTGCCGAGCGTGAGGGCCTAATTTTTCGCGCGCCGCAGATCCGACACGCGGTCGGCGATGGCGTCGATGTCCAGCGCATCCTGAGCGTGCACCAGGTAGGTTTCCAGGTCGGTCACGGCCATCGAGGTGTGGCCCTGCTCGGCGTGCGCGAGGCCGCGGTCGCGGTATTCGGCCCAGGCCTCGGGCAGCAGGATCACGAGACGGTCCTGCACCGCGATGAGGCGCTGCCAGTCCTCCTGGGCCTGGTGGATCTCCTTCAGGTTGCGCAGCATGCGGGCGATGATGTCCCGCCCCGGCGCGGCCTGCAGGTACAGGCCCAGCGGCACCTCGAACTCGTCGACCAGCCCGCTGCGCCGCTTGTAGGGCTCGAGCCGCTCGGCGAGTTCCTCCCGGGAGAGCGATTGCCCCGTGAACGGATCGATCACCACCTGGCCCTTGGGCAGGTTGACCTTGACCATGAAGTGCCCGGGGAAGCAGACGCCCCGCGCGTGCAGGCCCAGGTTCTGCGCGAGCTCGATCCACAGCACCGCCAGCGAGATCTGGTTGCCCCGGCGCGTGCGCAGCACGACGTTGAGGTAGCTGTTGTCCGGGTCGCAGTAGTCGTTGACGTTGCCGCCGAAGCTCAGGTCCCTGAAGAAGAACTGGTTGAGCGCGCGCAGGCGCTGCAGCGGTGCCGCGTCGGCCGGCAGGCGGCGCTTCAGGCGCGCGAGCAGCTGGTCCACATCGCCGAGCACCTGCTGGACGTCGAGCTCGCAATACTCGTCCTGCGCGATGCTGGCCGCTGTCTCCAGCAGCGGAAAGTGATCGTCGCTCTGCACCAGTGCGCTGAAGTACTCGAGCGGCGTCGGAGCAGTGAAATTCAGCAGCATGAGTTCTTTGTAATGGAGCCGCCACCGCGCGTCAAGCTGCGGCGCAACCCGCGCACCCCCCGCACTCAGCGCGTGACAAACTGCCGCAACTTCAGACCGGCCGCCCAAAGCGCCACAAAGTAGATAGCAGCCGAGCCCACCAGCATGAGCGCCATCAGCCCGACGCGCTGCAGCGCGTGGTCACGCATCGCCACCCACGGAAAGCCCCCCGCGGCCCACATCAGGAAGACGGTGAGCAGCGCGCTCGCGGCGAACACCTGCAGCGCGAACACGCCCCAGCCGGGCGAGGGCCGGTAGCTGCCGCGCTTGATGAGCCCGACGAGCAACGCGCCTGCATTGATCAGCGCGCCCAGCCCGATCGACAACGCGAGGCCCGCGTGCCTGAAGATAGGCACCAGCGCGATGTTGAGCAGCTGCGTGATCACGAGGACCATGATCGCGATGCGCACCGGTGTTCGCATGTCGCGGTTGGCATAGAAGCCGGGCGCCAGCACCTTGATGGCCACCAGGCCCAGCAGGCCGACGCCGTAGCCCCCGAGCGCCAGCGACACCTGGGACACGTCGGTATCCTTGAAGGCACCGTAATGAAACAGCGTGGCCACCAGCGGCTGCGCGAACACGAGCAGCGCGATCGACGAAGGCACGGCCAGCAGCACGACCAGGCGCAGGCCCCAGTCGAGCATGGCCGAATAGCGCTCCGGGTCGTTGCTTGCCCGCGCCCCCGCCAGTTGGGGCATCAGCACCACGCCCAGCGCGACGCCGAGCATGGCCGTGGGGAATTCCATGAGCCGGTCCGCATAGCCCAGCCAGGTGACGCTGCCGGGCGCCAGCCACGAAGCGATCTGCGTGTTGATGAGCAGGGAGATCTGCGCGACGCCCACGCCCAGCAACGCCGGCACCATCATGTTGGCCACCTGGCGCGTGCCGGGATCGAACCACGCGGTGCGCAGGGCCGTCCAGCCCAGTCCGATGCGCGGCAGCAGGCCCAGCCGCCGCAACGCGGGGACCTGCACGGCCAGCTGCAGCGCGCCGCCCACCATCACGCCGCCCGCCATCGCGTAGATGGGTTCGATGCCCATGGACGCGAACCAGGGCGCGCCCAGCCAGGCCGCGCCGATCATCGCCAGGTTCAGCAGCACCGGGGTCGACGCGGGAACGGCGAAGCGCTTCCAGGTGTTGAGCACACCGGCGGACAGGGCCACGAGCGACATGAAGCCGATGTACGGAAACATCCAGCGTGTCATGAACACGGCCGCCTCGAAGCTGTGCGGCCCCTGCTTGAGGCCGCTCGCCAGCGCCCAGACCAGCACCGGCGCGCCAATGACGCCCAGCGCGCAGGTGAAGAGCAATGCCCAGGCCAGCACCGTGGCCACGCTGTCGATGAGCCGCTTCGTCGCCTCCTCGCCCTCGGTTTCCTTGGTGTGCGCAAGCGCCGGCACGAAGGCCTGGCTGAACGCGCCTTCGCCGAACAGGCGCCGGAACAGGTTGGGGATGCGAAAAGCGACGTTGAAGGCGTCGGTCAGCGCAGTGGCGCCGAAGACGGCCGCCATGAGGAGGTCCCTCACCAGGCCGGTCACGCGCGAGGCCAGCGTCAGCAGGGAAACGGTGGAGGCGGCTTTGAACAGGGTCATCGATGGGGGCAAGTGCGAACCGAGTGTATAGCGGGAAGCCGGCGGGATATAATGGTGGGCTTTGCTGGCATCATCCTCAGACACAAGGAACCCTCACCATGGCATCAGCCAAACCCAAGAAAAAGAACCCGCGCCTCGCGTCGGGCCGTAAACGCGTCCGCCAGGACGCCAAGCTGAACGCAGCGAACACGTCCCTGCGCTCCAAGTACCGCACTGCCGTCAAGAACGTCGAAAAGGCCGTGGCCGCCGGCGACAAGGCCAAGGCGACCGAAGCTTTCGCCAAGGCGCAGAGCATCGTCGACATCGTTGCCGACAAGCAGATCTTCCACAAGAACAAGGCCGCCCGCGACAAGAGCCGCCTGTCCGCCAAGGTGAAAGCCCTGGCCACCGCCGCCGCCTGACGCTTCAGGCAAACAGCCCGCAGGTCCCGCAAGGAACCGGCGCCGTTTGAAACGGGTGCGCTGCCAGCAAGAAAAACCCCCTGATGGGGGTTTTTTCGTTGTCGTGCCTCAACCAGAAAGCCGTGGCAAGACGGCTTTTTTTGCGCCCGGGCCGGGCCTTCAGGCGCGCCGCTGCTCGGGCAGCAGGCAGGCCTCGGCCATCTGCAGGTCGTTGTCCCGGGCGAAATTGATCACGAAGTCCCAGGCCATGGGCTCGCAATCGCGCAATTCGCGGTTCACGATGACGGCCTTGACGCCGTTCAGGACGGTGGGAATGCACCACGGGGAGTAGCTCAGGTGGCTGCCCGGCTGCGCGCCGCCGGGGCGGAACGAGCTCATCACGCCCGCCAGCCGCTCCGCCCAGTCGCTGGGGCGGAAGGTCTTGCCGTCGCGGGTGATGCCCTGGATGAAGACTTCTTTGGCGCTGCTCGAAACCATCGTGTGGAGGTGCTGGTGGGGGACCTTGCGCACGGGGGATCGCCCCTTGCTGCAGTGCACAAGTATTATATCTTATATAAGACCTGACCCCGGTTTCACCCCGCTGTCAAAGCGCATCGCTGTGATGCGCAATCCTCAACCAAGCGCGCCGGGCTCTGTGCCTAAAATCGGGCCTCAGCGGCTCACTCGTTGAGCCGATTTCTTTTTTGGGCCCTTTCCTGGAGAGACTGCAATGGCGTTTATCGAGGCTTCCTCGCCCCACACCATGAACACCTACGGCCGGCTGCCGATCGCGTTGTCGCACGGCCAGGGCGTGCGCGTGTGGGATGTCAACGGCAAGGAGTACCTCGACGCGCTCGCCGGCATCGCCGTCAACACGCTCGGCCACAACCACCCCAAGCTGGTCCCGGCGCTGCAGGACCAGGTCGGCAAGATCATCCACAGCTGCAACTATTACCACGTGCCGAACCAGGAACGGCTGGCGGCGACGCTCGCCGAGCTGTCGGGCCTGACCAACGCCTTCTTCTGCTGCACGGGCCTGGAAGCCAACGAGGCGGCGATCAAGCTGGCGCGCAAGTACGGGCACGACCGCGGCATCGACAGGCCCGAGATCGTGGTGTACGAGAAGGCCTTCCACGGCCGCAGCATCGCGACCTTGTCGGCCACCGGCAACGAGAAGGTGCAGCAAGGGTTCGGGCCGCTGGTCGAGGGCTTCATCCGCGTGCCGCTCAACGACATCGAGGCGCTGAAGGAGGCCACCGAAGGCAACAAGAACGTGGTCGCGGTCTTCTTCGAAACGATCCAGGGCGAAGGCGGCGTCAACCCGATGCGCATCGAGTACCTGCAGCAGGTTCGCCAGCTGTGCGACCAGCGCGAGTGGCTGCTCATGATCGACGAGGTGCAATGCGGCATGGGCCGCACCGGCAAGTGGTTCGCCCACCAGTGGGCGGGCATCAAGCCGGACGTGATGCCGCTGGCCAAGGGGCTCGGATCGGGTGTGCCGATCGGCGCCGTCGTCGCCGGCCCGAAGGCCGCCAACATCTTCCAGCCCGGCAACCACGGCACCACCTTCGGCGGCAACCCGCTCGCGATGCGCGCCGGCGTCGAGACGATCCGCATCATGCAGGAAGAGGGGCTGCTGGACAACGCCGCGACGGTGGGCGCGCACCTGAAGGGGGCGCTGGCGCGCGAGATAGGCGGCCTTGCGGGCGTGAGGGAAATCCGCGGCCAGGGCATGATGATCGGCATCGAGCTGGACCGCAACTGCACCGTCCTCACCACCCAGGCGGCCGAGGCCGGGCTGCTGATCAGCGTCACCGCCGACAACGTGATCCGCCTCCTGCCGCCCCTCATCATGAACCAGGGCGAGGCCGACGAAGTCGTGGCCCTGCTCGTCCCCCTCGTAAAGGAATTCCTCGCGCAGTGAGGAGCCCATGACCATCCAGCACTACCTCCAGTTCAGCGACCTGTCGGCCGCGGAATACGCGTGGCTGTTCCAGCGCGCCGCGATCATCAAGAAGAAATTCAAGGCCTACGAAAAGTACCACCCCCTCGCGGACCGGACGCTCGCGATGATTTTCGAGAAGGCCTCGACGCGCACCCGCGTGAGCTTCGAGGCCGGCATGTACCAGATGGGCGGCAGCGTCGTCCACCTGACAACGGGCGACAGCCAGCTCGGCCGCGCGGAGCCGATCGAGGACAGCGCCAAGGTGATCAGCCGCATGGTCGACCTGGTCATGATCCGCACCTTCGGGCAGGACAAGATCGAGCGCTTCGCCGAGCACTCGCGCGTGCCGGTGATCAACGGCCTCACCAACGAGTTCCACCCCTGCCAGATCCTGGCGGACATCTTCACGCTGCTCGAGCACCGCGGCACCAACGCGAAGGGGATGCCGGATCCGGCCTTCCTGAAGGGCAAGGTCGTGGCCTGGGTGGGCGACGGCAACAACATGGCCAACACCTGGCTGCAGGCCGCGGAGCTGCTGGGGTTCACCGTGCACGTGAGCACCCCCAGCGGCTACGAGGTGGACCAGACCGTGGCCGGCCTGCGCAGCAACGAGAGCTACAAGGTCTTCAAGGACCCGATGGACGCCTGCCGTGGCGCGGACCTCGTGACCACCGACGTGTGGACCAGCATGGGCTACGAGGCCGAGAACGAGGCGCGCAAGAAGGCCTTCGCCGACTGGTGCGTGGATGCCGAGATGATGCGCGTCGCCAAGCCCGATGCGCTGTTCATGCACTGCCTGCCCGCCCACCGAGGCGAGGAGGTCGAAGCCGACGTGATCGACGGGCCCCAGTCGGTGGTGTGGGACGAAGCAGAGAACCGCATGCACGCGCAGAAGGCACTGATGGAGTACCTCCTGCTCGGCCGCGTCGGCTAGGAGGGCTGTTGCGCTCCGCGCCCGGACCGGGACGGGGCCCGGCCGCCCCCGCGAACGGTCTTCAAGCGCACCCTAGGCGCCCGCGGGCGCGCCGAAGCGCATGCCCGGCCGGGGCGGCAGGTGGCCCAGCTTCACCAGGCGGGTCTCGACGCCGAAGGGCGTGCGACCCAATTGCTCGGCCAGCTGTTTCAGGTCAGCGCCGGCGCGGTGCGCCGACTCGAGCCTGGCGTCGTCCTGCGCATCCCAGGGCTTGCCGGCATTCGGCGGGATGTCGCGGCGCGGGCGCGGCGCCTTGACTTCCAGTGCGTGCGAGACCGTGAACAACGCGCGTATCACCGACGGGTCGTTGTACGGGCTGTCGGCAGGCATGGCCTCACCGGTGACGGGATGAACGCCCTGGGAGAGGGTGTCGATAATCTGGTGGGCAGTGTGCAGCTCCATGCTTCCTCCGTTGAAAGTGATTCATGCACTGTATTTGCATACAGTCAATCCGCAACGCTTCAGTCCCGGCGTGGGTTGACGCTCGTGGCTGAAACCCTTGCTCACTGCCTGGCGTGCGGCGCCTGCTGCGCGAGCTTGCGGGTGGACTTCGCGGCCGATGAGCTCGAGGGCCACGGCGGCAGCGTCCCGGACGGGCTCGCCGTGGCAGTCACCACGACGGTTTCGCGCATGCGCGGCACGGACCACTCGCCGCCCCGCTGCGCGGCACTCACCGGCCGCCCCGGGGAGCGGGTTGCGTGCGGCATCTACGAGTGGCGCCCGTCGCCCTGCCGCGAATTCGACGCGGGAAGCGCCGCGTGCAACACGGCCCGGCGGCGTCACGGGCTGCCCCCCTTGGCCGGCCATCTGCTTTAGGCTTAAACATTTTTGGGGGCTTGTTGGAATTAACCGACACCATGGGTATTGGCGGCGACGCACACTCATTCGATGAATTCGATAAAACGGATCTGGGACATCTCGCCGCCGGTGGCGCCCGGATCACCCGTGTTCCCCGGTGACACGCCCTACCGCCAGGAGTGGTCGGCCACGCTCGCACCGGGCTGCCCGGTGAACGTCAGCCGCATCACCATGTCCCCGCACGTCGGCGCGCACGCCGATGCCCCCCTGCACTACGACCCGGACGGCGCGCCCATCGGCGCGGTCGACCTCTCGCCTTACCTCGGTCCGTGCCGGGTCATCCACGCCATCGGCAAGGGGCCCTTGGTGCGCTGGGAACACCTGCAGCACGCGGCATGCGACCTGCCCGCGCGCGTGCTGGTGCGCACCTACGAGCGCATGCCCGCGGAACGCTGGGACGCGCAGCTCGCTGCGTACGCGCCCGAGAGCATCGAAAAGCTCGCCGCTCTCGGCGTGAAGCTCGTGGGCATCGACACCGCGAGCATCGACCCCGCGCAAAGCAAGTCGCTCGACAGCCACCAGGTGATCCGCCGCCTGGGGCTGCGCGTGCTGGAAAACCTGGTGCTCGACGACGTGCCCGAGGGCGATTACGAACTGATCGCCCTCCCCCTCAAACTCATGGCAGCCGACGCTTCCCCCGTGCGGGCCGTGCTGCGCGAGCTATGAGCCGAGGGGCCGCTCCCGAGGCGAATACCGCAGCGCTTTGCGCGGAGGTTTCCTGAATATGACACTGCAAGACTGCCGCGCGCTGGACGCGCAAGACCCGCTGCGCGCGTTGCGCGAACTCTTCATCCTGCCCGAAGGGGTGACCTACCTCGACGGCAACTCGCTCGGTGTGCTGCCCCGCAGCGCGCCCGAGCGCCTCGCGAAGGCCGTCACGCAGGAATGGGGCCAGGGCCTGATCCGCTCATGGAACGACGCGGGATGGTTCACCCTGCCCCAGCGGCTGGGCGACAGGATCGGGACCCTGGTCGGCGCGCAGCCTGGCGAAACGGTCGCCACCGACAGCACGTCCGTCAACCTGTACAAGGTGCTGAGCGCGGCGCTGCATATCGCCGACCGGGACCGTCCCGGGCGCAAGGTGGTGGTCAGCGAGCGCGACAATTTCCCGACCGACCTGTACATCGCGCAGGCGGTGTGCAGGGAGCGCGGCTACACACTCGAACTGGTGGACGACGGCCGGGTCCGGCAAGCGCTCGGCCCGGATGTCGCGGTGCTCATGCTGACGCACGTCAACTACCGCACCGGCGCGATGCACGACATGGCCGCGCTCACGTCGGCTGCGCACCGCAGCGGCGTGCTCGCGGTGTGGGATCTCGCGCACAGCGCGGGCGCGGTGCCGGTGGACCTGCACGCGGCCGATGCGGACTTCGCCATCGGTTGCGGCTACAAGTACCTGAATGGCGGGCCCGGCGCCCCGGCCTTCGTGTGGGTCCACCCGCGCCATGCGGACGGATTCGAGCAGCCGCTGTCCGGCTGGTGGGGTCACGCGGCGCCGTTCGAATTCGCGCCGCATTACCGGCCGGCCCGGGGCATCGGGCGATACCTGTGCGGCACGCAGCCGATCCTGAGCATGACGGCCCTCGAATGCGGGATCGACACCGTCCTGGCCGCACAGCCGCTGGGCGGCATCGCGGCCTTGCGCCGGAAGTCGCTCGCGCTGACCGACCTGTTCATCCGCCTGGTCGAGGAACGCTGCGCGGGCCACGGGCTGGGCCTCGCGACGCCGCGCGAGCATGGGCGCCGGGGCTCGCAGGTCTGCCTCACGCGCGCCGAGGGAGCCTATGCGATCGTGCAGGCCCTGGTCGCGCGCGGCGTGATCGGCGACTTCCGCGCCGGGGACGGCGCCGCGCAGCCGGACATCCTGCGTTTCGGCTTCACGCCGCTGTACGTCGGGTTCGAAGACACGTGGCACGCCGTGGAACAGTTGCGGCAGGTGCTGGAAGGCGCCGAATGGCAACGCCCCGAATTCAACCGCCGGCACGCGGTGACATGACATGAACGGCAACACACCCCCACCGCCCGCATCGCCGGAATCCATCGTGGCCGCGGAAAACCCGCAGCTCGATTTCAGCCGCTCGATGAGCTACGGCGACTACCTGCAGCTCGACGCGATCCTGAACGCGCAGAAGCCGCTTTCGCCCGACCACAACGAGATGCTGTTCATCATCCAGCACCAGACCAGCGAGCTGTGGATGAAGCTGATGCTGCACGAACTGCGCGCGGCCATCGGGAATGTGGCGGCCGACGAGCTGGGGAACGCCTTCAAGATGCTGGCGCGCGTGAGCCGCATCATGGAGCAGCTGGTGCATGCGTGGGACGTGCTGGCGACGATGACGCCTCCCGAGTACAGCGCGATCCGCCCCTATCTCGGCAGCTCCAGCGGCTTCCAGAGCGCGCAATACCGCTGCATCGAGTTCGCGCTGGGCAACAAGAACGCCGCGATGCTCAAGCCCCACGCGCACCGGCCGGAACTGCTGGCGCAGGTGCAGGCGGCGCATGAGGCGCCTTCGCTGTACGACGAGGCGCTTCGCCTGCTCGCGCGGCGCGGCCTGGCCGTGCCTGCGGCGTACGTGCAGCGCGACTGGACGCAGCCGTACGTCGAGAGCGAAGAGGTCGAGCAGGCCTGGCTGGTCGTCTATCGCGATCCCAAGCAGCACTGGGACCTGTACCAGCTGGGCGAAGAACTCGCCGACCTGGAAGATGCGTTCCGCCTCTGGCGCTTCCGGCACGTGACGACCGTCGAGCGCATCATCGGCTTCAAGCGCGGCACCGGCGGCACGGGGGGCGTGAGCTACCTGCGCAAGATGCTGGATGTGGTCCTGTTCCCGGAAATCTGGAAGCTGCGCACGGATCTCTAGCGAGCCGCGCCGTACAGCCAGGGCTGGTCCAGCAGGCGCTCGCCCGACATCCGCAACGCGAAGTCACGGCCCCAGCGCACGAGGCCTGTGGCATGGAAGATCCGCCCATTGCGGCGCGACAGCGCCTGCACGCGCGCGCCTCGCCGCCACCGGTTCAGCGCGTAGCCGCGCAACGCAGCCGGCACGTCGACATTCCGCCCCGGCTTCAGCGCGAGCAGGCGCGCCAGCTCGGCGGCGTCCTCGATCGCCATGCCCGCACCTTGGGCGAAATACGGGCGCATGGGATGCGCAGCGTCCCCCAGCAGCGCCACCCGGCCGCGCGCCATCTCGTCGGCGCTGCCCATCGGCGGCCGGTCGTTCAGGGACCACAGCCGCCACGACGGCATCGCCCGGACGAGATCGCGCAGCGGCGTGCACAACCTGCCCATCGCCCTTTGCAGTTCCACCGCCAGGGCCTCCTGGTCCCAGTCCTCCGCCGGTCCCGGCGACCGGCCCTGCACGATCGCCACGACGTTGAGTTCGCCGCCTCCGCGCACGGGGTAGGCCACCAGGTGCATGCGCGGGCCCAGCCACACATTCACGTCGTGGGAACGCAATTCGGACGGCAGGTCGGGCTGCGCGATGACGCCGCGATAAGCCAGGTGGCCGGTGGCCCGGGGCGGCCGGTCGCCCCAGACCCGGGTCCGGACGCTGCTCCACAATCCGTCCGCGCCGATGAGGGCCTCGCCTTCGACCCGGCCGTGGGCCTCGACGTCCACCGTCACACCGTCGTCCGAGGGCAGCACCGCCACCACCCTGGACGACAGCCTCGGGTGGATGCCGGCCGCGCGGACGGCGTCCAGCAGCACCGCCTGGAGGTCGGCGCGGTGGAGGGTGGCATAAGGGGCGCCATAACGCTGGGCGATCGTCTCGCCCAGCCGCAGGAGCCCCAGTTGCGCGCCGTCGTGCGCGCTGCGCACGCGCAACTGCCGCGGGAACGCCGCGACCGCGGACAGCGCCTTGGCCAGCCCCCAGCCCTCGAGGACCCGCGTGGCGTTCGGGCCGAGCTGGATGCCCGCGCCCACCTCGGTGAACCTCGCCGCCTGCTCATAGACACGCGGTTGCCAGCCCGCCCTGCCGCAGGCCAGCGCGGCGGCCAGTCCGCCCATCCCGCCGCCCGCGATGAGCAGCTGCGCCCTCATCGGCGAACCGCGCGGCTCATGCAGCCAGGAGCTGCCGGAGCACGAAGGGAAGGATGCCGCCGTGCCGGTAGTAGTCGACCTCGATCGGCGTGTCGATGCGCAGCGTCACCGTGATCTCCTGGCGCGTGCCGTCGGCCCGTGTCACCACCACCCGGGCGTCGCTCTGCGGCCGCAACTGGGAATCGGGAATGACGTCGACCAGCTCCTCGCCGTTCAGGCGCAGCGACTGCCAGGTGTCGCTGCCCTGGAACTGCAGCGGCAGCACGCCCATGCCCACCAGGTTGCTGCGGTGGATGCGCTCGAAGCTCTTGGCGATCACGGCCTTGATCCCCAGGAGCTGCGTGCCCTTGGCTGCCCAGTCGCGCGACGAGCCGGTGCCGTATTCCTCGCCCGCGAAGATGACCGTGGCCCGGCCTTGCGCCATGTACTTCATCGCCGCGTCATAGATGAACATCTTCTCGGCCCGGCCCTGGGCGTCGCGGTACAGCGTGAGGCCGCCCTCCTCACGCGAACCGTCGGGGCCTGCGGGGATCATCAGGTTCTTGATGCGCACGTTCGCGAAGGTGCCGCGCATCATCACCTCGTGGTTGCCGCGCCGCGACCCGTAGCTGTTGAAGTCGGGTTTCTTCACGCCGTGGGCCAGCAGCCATTGGCCCGCCGGCGAGCTTTCCTTGATCGAACCGGCCGGCGAGATGTGGTCGGTGGTGATCGAGTCGCCGAACAGCGCCATCACGCGCGCACCGCGCACCGACACCGGCTCCTTCGCCGCGGCCGGCACCATCGTGAACTCCTCGAAGAAAGGCGGCTGCGCGATGTAGGTGCTCGTGGGCCAGGTGTAGGTCTCGCCGCTCACGCCGTGGATGTTGTTCCACAGCTCGCCCGGATCGGTCTTGACCTTGGCATAGTTGGCGCGAAAGGCCTTCCCGTTCATCGCGAACTTCATCAGCTTGTGGATCTCGTCGCTGCTCGGCCAGATGTCGCCGAGGTAGACGTCCTTGCCTCCATGGCCTTGGCCCACCGGCTCGGTCATCAGGTCCTTCAGCACGGTGCCGGCGATCGCGTAAGCCACGACGAGCGGCGGGCTGGCGAGGAAGTTGGCCTTGATGTTGGGGTGGATGCGCGCTTCGAAGTTGCGGTTGCCGGACAACACGGCCGCGCAAACGAGGTCGCTCTTGGCGATCGCCTCGTTGATCTCCGCCGTCAGGTCGCCCGAGTTGCCGATGCAGGTGGTGCACCCGTAGCCGGCCAGCGCAAAGCCCAGTTTTTCGAGGTAAGGCAGCAAGCCGGTCTGCGCGAGGTATTCGGTCACGATCCGCGAACCGGGCGCCAGCGAAGTCTTGACGTGCGGCTTGACGCGCAGGCCCGCCTCCACGGCCTTCTTCGCGAGCAGGCCGGCGGCCAGCAAGACGCCGGGGTTCGAGGTGTTGGTACAGCTCGTGATCGCCGCGATGAGCACGTCGCCGTTGCCGATGGTGATGTCCGTCACCTCGCCGACCGGGGGCGCGGCCTCGGAATGCGCCGACGCGAGGGTCGGCTTGTTGCCTTCCATTTCCATCACCGAGCGCGGGGCGGCGGGCTCCGTGGGGGGATTCGCGGGCACTTTCGGCACGGGTGCTTCACCGCCGGCCCGCACAAGGTGCCGCGTCAGCAGCATCTGCGCCGGCTGGTTGAATCCGTTCTCCGTGGGTGGCTTGCTGAAGAGCGCGGCGAACTGGCCCGCGACCTTGCCAATCTCGATGCGGTCCTGCGGCCGCTTGGGGCCGGCCAGGCTGGGAGTGACGCTGCCCAGGTCGAGCCGTACCACCTGCGAATAGTCGATATCGCCCGCGAGCGGAACGCCGAACAGGCCCTGCGCCCGGAAATAGGCTTCGAACGCGGCGATCTCATCGGGCGTGCGGCCGGTGCCCCTGAAGTACTCGATCGTCTTCTCGTCGACCGGAAAGAACCCCATCGTCGCCCCGTATTCGGGCGCCATGTTGCCGATCGTGGCGCGGTCGGGCACCGCCAGCGTGCGCGTTCCCTCGCCGAAGAATTCCACGAACTTGCCCACGACCTTGTGCTTGCGCAGCAACTCCGTCACGGTGAGCACGAGGTCGGTGGCCGTGCATCCTTCGCGCAGGCGCCCGGTGAGTTCGAAGCCGACCACGTCCGGCGTCAGCATGTACACCGGCTGGCCGAGCATCGCGGCCTCGGCTTCGATGCCGCCGACGCCCCAGCCCACGACACCGATGCCGTTGATCATCGTGGTGTGGCTGTCGGTGCCCACCAGCGTGTCGGGGTAGTACACGCCGTCGGCCGTACTGTGCACCCCGCGCGCCAGGTATTCGAGGTTCACCTGGTGCACGATGCCGAAGCCCGGAGGCACCACGCCGAAGGTCTTGAACGCCTGCATGCCCCACTTCATGAACTCGTAGCGCTCGCGGTTGCGCAGGAACTCGAGCTTCATGTTCAGGTCGAGCGAATCCTTCGTGCCGTAGTGGTCCACCATGATCGAGTGGTCGACCACCAGGTCCACCGGCACCAGCGGCTCGACCGACCCGGGCTTGCGGCCCAGCCGCGCGGCCGTGCTGCGCATGGCGGCGAGGTCCGCCAGCAGCGGCACGCCGGTGAAGTCCTGCAGGATCACGCGCGCGACGACGAAGGGGATCTCTTCGGTGCGGTCCGCGTTGGGGAACCAGTTGGCCAGCTGGCGCACGTGCTCGGCGGTCACCTTCTTGCCATCGCAGTTGCGCAGCACCGATTCCAGCACGATGCGCATGCATACCGGCAGGCGGCCGACCTTGGGAAACTGCTGCGCGAGGGCGGGCAGCGAAAAGAGCCGGCCGGTCTTTCCGGACGCGACCTTGAAGCTCTGCTGCGTTTGAGCGAAAGGGTGGGCCATCTCAACCTCGGTTGTTGTTGCTCTTGCCCCCATTTTGCAGCCAGAACCGTTCACCACGGCGCTGTTGCGGTTCCTTTTCCCCCGGCCGCGCTATTCGGCCTGGGGCAGGTAGCGCACCGCCAGCACGCCCTCGATGCCCTTCAGCGCCGCAATGACCGAATCGCTCACCGGGCTGTCCACGTCCACCAGGGTGTAGGCCATGTCGCCGCGCGACTTGTTGACCATGTTGTGGATGTTCAGGCCCGCATGGGCCATGGCGGTGGAAATCTGCCCCAGCATGTTCGGCACGTTGGCGTTGGCGATCGCCACACGAAAGCGCGACTCCCGCGCCATGCTCACCTGCGGGAAGTTCACCGCGTTGGCGACGTTGCCATGCTCGAGGTAGTCCCGCAGCTGGTCGGCCACCATGATCGCGCAGTTCTCTTCCGCTTCGCGCGTGGAGGCACCGAGATGGGGCAGGGCCACCACCCTGGCATGGCGCAGGATCTTGCCGCTGGGGAAGTCGCACACGTACCAGCCGAGCTGGCCGCTGTCCAGCGCCGCCAGCACCGCCGCGTCACTCACCACGCCTTCGCGGGAAAAGTTGAGCAGGACGGCGCCCGGCTTGGCCAGGCCGACGTTCTTCTCGTTGACGAGGTCGCGCGTGGCCTCCACCAGCGGCACGTGCAGGCTGATGAAGTTCGCGTTCTTGAGCACGTCGCTCACGCTGGCGGCCTTCTTCACCTGGGCGGGCAGGCTCCACGCTGCGTCCACCGTGATGTCGGGGTCGTAGCCCAGCACGTTCATGCCCAGCTTGATCGCGGCGTCCGCAACGAGGCAGCCGATCTTGCCGAGGCCGATGATGCCGAGCGTCTGCCCCGCCAGCTCGTAGCCGGCGAAATTCTTCTTGCCGTCTTCGACGGTCTTGTCCAGGTCGGCGGACGACGGATCGAGCTTCTCGACGAAGCGCTGCGCCGGGGCCAGGTTGCGCGCAGCCATCAGCATGCCGGCCAGCACCAGCTCCTTGACCGCGTTGGCGTTGGCGCCCGGCGCGTTGAAGACGGGGACGCCTCGCGAACTCATCGCCGTCACGGGAATGTTGTTGGTGCCGGCACCGGCACGGCCGATGGCCTTCACGCTGGCCGGGATGTCGATGGCGTGCATGTCGGCCGAGCGCACCAGCACGGCGTCGGGATCGGCCAGGTCCTTGCCGGTGGTGTACGCCTCGGCGGGCAGGCGCTTGAGGCCGTTCGCGGAGATCTGGTTCAGCACCAGGATCTTGAACTGCCGATGGCGAGCCCCCACGCTGGCGGCAGAAGCCGCTGCGCTGCCCCCCGAGGGGGCCCTTGCGCCTTGGGGCGGCCCGGCGGCGTCAGCCATGCTGGACCTCGAATTCCTTCATGTAGGCGACCAGCGCCTTCACGCCCTCGATGGGCATCGCGTTGTAGATCGAGGCGCGCATGCCGCCCACCGAGCGATGGCCCTTGAGCTGGATCATGCCCTTGGCCTGCGCGCCCTTCAGGAAGGCGTCGTCCAGCGAGTCGTCTTTCAGCTTGAACGGCACGTTCATCAGCGAGCGGTCTTCCTTCGCGACGGGGTTGCGGTAGAACTTGCTGTTGTCCAGGTAGTCGTAGAGGATCGCGGCCTTCGCCTTGTTGTGCTCCTCCATCGCCTTCAGGCCGCCCATTTCCTTGATGTGCCTGAACACCAGGCCCGCGATGTAGATCGCGTACGTCGGGGGCGTGTTGTACATCGAGTCGTTCTCGGCCTGCAGCTGGTAGTTGAAGGCGGAGGGCGTGATCGGCAACGCATGGCCGATCAGGCCGTCGCGCACGATGACCACGGTGACGCCCGAGGGGCCCATGTTCTTCTGCGCGCCGGCATAGATCAGCCCGTACTTCGCGATGTCGATCGGGCGCGACATGATGTTGGACGACATGTCGGCCACCAGCGGCACGGCGCCGGTGTCGGGCGTCCAGTGGTACTCGACGCCGCCGATCGTCTCGTTCGAGCAGATGTGCACATAGGAGGCCTCGGGATCGAGCTTCCACTCGGACTGCTTCGGGATGGCCGTGAAGCTGCCGGCCTCGCCGGTGGCGGCGACGCTGGCCTTGCCGTACGCCTTGGCCTCCTTGATCGACTTCTTGGACCAGTCGCCGGTGATGACGTAGTCGGCCTTGCCGGTCTTGCCAATCAGGTTCATGGGGACGATGGCGTTCTCGCCGATGGCGCCGCCCTGCATGAACAGCACCTTGTAGTTGGCCGGCACGCCCAGCAGCTCCCGCAGCAGGCTTTCGGCCTCGGCGTGGATGGAGATGAATTCCTTGCCTCGGTGGCTCATCTCCATCACGGACATGCCGCTGCCATGCCAGTCGAGCATTTCCTCGGCTGCCTTGCGCAGCACGGGTTCGGGCAGGGTGGCGGGTCCGGGGCTGAAATTGAAGACACGGGTCATGGGGTTTTCTCTCTTGGCTGGGGATGGGAATCGGGGTGGCGCGTGATAGCGCCAAAGTTTCACAGCATACAAGAAAGAGAAAGAGCCCACCCGCCAAGCGCCTGCGGCGCCTCCTCTCGAGGGCGCGCCACCTGCGGGCCGGCAAAGCCGGTTCCGGCGGTGACCCCGTAGTGAAGGCCCGTCTCCGGGCTGCGCCTGCAATTCAAGCCCAGCCGAGCCGCGGCGCACGGCGCAGGCCCACCCACTCCAGTTCGGCCAGCGCGGCAACCGCCAGGGCATGAACGACCATGTAGGCCTGGCCGAGCGGCGTGGCCGACCCGGCATACATCATGAACACGACGGCGCAGCCGCCAACCCACGCCCAGTTGGCCGCGACCAGCATGCCGACCCCCTTGCGCGAGACCGGCTCGTACGCCGCGAGGTACATCGCTGCCGCCACGTACACGAGGAGCAAAGCGCCGCTCATGACGAGCACGCCGGCAGGAAGCCCGAGCAGGCCCGCGAGCGCGCCGGCGGCCAGCAGGTGCAGGAGACTGCTCGCCGCGCCGGCGGCGGCATCAGCCCACAGCACGTTGCGAAGGAATCGGGGTGAAGCAAAGATCGACACGGCAAAGCTCCTTTCTGGTTGCGAAGGTCTCCATGCTGGCCACCGCGCAGCCGCCAGTCGATTACGCGCGAGGTAATGCATGCCGCGCGCCACTGGGCCTACGATCGCGGCATGAACACCGCGACCCACGCCGCCCAACGCGCTCCCCGCCCCTTCGGCGACTACTTGCGCCAGTGGCGGCAGCACCGCCGCCTGAGCCAGCTCGACCTCGCGCAGGAAGCCGAGATCTCGACGCGCCACCTGAGCTTCGTGGAAACCGGGCGCTCGCTTCCCAGCCGCGAGATGGTGCTGCGCCTGGCCGAGCGGCTGGACATCCCCCTGCGGGAACGCAACGCGCTGCTCGTCGCCGCCGGCTATGCGCCGATGTACCGCGAGCGGCCGCTGGACGACCCTGCCCTGTCGGCGGCGCGGCAGGCCGTCGAACTCATACTCAAGAGCCACGAGCCGTACCCGGCGCTGGCCGTGGACCGCCACTGGAACCTCGTCGCCGCCAACGGCATGCTGCCGCACCTGCTCGCGGGCGCCGACCCCGCCTTGTTGCAAGGGCCGATCAATGTGTTACGGCTGTCGCTGCACCCGCAGGGACTGGCGCCGAAGATCGTGAACCTCGCGCAGTGGAGGAACCACCTGTTCGAGCGGCTGCGCCAGCAGGTCCACGCCACCGGCGACCCCACGCTCGCTGCGCTGCTGGAAGAACTGCGCGGCTATCCCGTGCCCGACGGCGCGGATGACCTGCACATGGAGGGCGAACACATGGGGGTGGTGATGCCGTTCAGGTTCCGCAGCAGCTTCGGCGTGCTGAGCTTCATCAGCACCACGACGATCTTCGGCACGCCGGTGGACGTGACGTTGCAGGAACTCGCGCTCGAGACGTTCTTTCCGGCCGACGAGATGACGGGCGAGGTGCTGCGCAAGCTGTCGCAAGCGTGAAGGCCCGGCGCGGCTCTGCCGTGTGCTTCATGTCAGCGGGGGCCGACAAGCGGCTGGGTCTCGTTCCCACAAGCGGGCACACGCGGCATCGACAAGATCGGTCAGCCGCGTAGCGACGACCGCCACCGGCAATCTCGCCGGCTGGCGGATAGCAACACTTTTCCACCTGATCACATCTTGGGAGTTTTTATGAAATCGATTCACCGGACATTGAGCATGACCGTCATCGCCGCCGCCATGGTGGGCACCTTCGGCCTGGCATGGGCCCAGACGTCGTCGGGCACCAGCGGTTCCACCGACAGCAGCGCGCCGGCCGCCGGCGCGGGCGGCACGCCCTCGGGCACGGCCCCGGGTGCGGGCGCAGCAACGGGTTCGACGGCCGCCACGCCGAGTACGAGCCCGGGCGCCGCGACGAGCGGCAGCGCCTCGACGACGCCATCCACGGACACCGCGGGCAGCAGCTCCAGCACCACGACCGGCTCGTCGTCCACCATGGGCGCGAGCTCCGGCGACACGGCGACGATGGGCTCGTCCCGCACGGCAAAGACCGACCGCAACTGACGGCGCGCTTGCACATGAAAAAAGCGGCCCGCAGGCCGCTTTTTTCCTAAGGGCGTGAACCTCAGGCGGGCACCTTGTCCGCCGCCGCCTGGAACTCGTCGATCTTGTCGAAGTTCAGGTACTGGTACACCTTGTCGCTCGCGGCCGCGAGCACGCCCATGTCGACGAGGTATTCCTCCTTCGTCGGGATGCGCCCGAGCTTCGAGCAGATCGATGCCAGTTCCGCGCTGCCCAGGTAGACGTTGCTGTTCTTGCCCAGGCGGTTCGGGAAGTTACGCGTGCTCGTGGAAAACACCGTCGCGCCCTCCCTCACCTGCGCCTGGTTGCCCATGCACAGGGAGCATCCCGGCATCTCCATGCGCGCACCGGCCGTTCCCAGGACGCCGTAGTGGCCTTCCTCGGTGAGCTGGTGCGCGTCCATCTTGGTCGGCGGCGCCATCCACAGTTTCACGGGGATGTCGCGCTTGCCTTCCAGCAGCTTGGAAGCGGCGCGGAAGTGGCCGATGTTGGTCATGCACGAGCCGATGAACACTTCGTCGATCTTGGCGCCGGCCACCTCGGATAGCGTCTTCACGTCGTCCGGGTCGTTCGGGCAGGCCACGATCGGCTCGTGGATGTCGGCCAGGTCGATCTCGATCACGGCGGCGTATTCGGCGTCGGCGTCGGCCTTCATCAGCACCGGGTTGGCGAGCCAGGCTTCCATCGCCTTGATGCGGCGGTTGATGGTGCGCACGTCGGAGTAGCCCGAGGCGATCATCCACTTGAGCATCGTGATGTTGCTCGTGATGTATTCGATGATCGGTTCCTTGTTCAGGTGCACCGTGCAGCCGCCGGCGGAGCGCTCGGCCGAAGCGTCGGAGAGCTCGAACGCCTGCTCCACCTTCAGGTCCGGCAGGCCTTCGATCTCGAGGATGCGGCCCGAGAAGATGTTCTTCTTGCCCTGCTTGGCCACCGTCAGCAGGCCGGCCTTGATGGCATACAGGGGAATCGCATTCACCAGGTCGCGCAGCGTGACGCCCGGCTGCATCTCGCCCTTGAAGCGCACCAGCACGCTCTCGGGCATGTCCAGCGGCATCACGCCGGTGGCGGCGCCGAAGGCAACCAGTCCGGAGCCGGCCGGGAAGCTGATGCCGATCGGGAACCGGGTGTGGCTGTCGCCACCCGTGCCCACGGTGTCGGGCAGCAGCATGCGGTTGAGCCAGGAGTGGATGATGCCGTCACCGGGCCGCAACGGGACGCCGCCGCGGTTGCTGATGAAGTCAGGCAGCTCGTGGTGCATCTTGACGTCCACGGGCTTCGGGTAGGCCGCCGTGTGGCAGAAGCTCTGCATCACCAGGTCGGCGGAAAAGCCCAGGCAGGCGAGGTCCTTCAGCTCGTCGCGCGTCATCGGGCCGGTGGTGTCCTGCGAACCCACCGACGTCATCTTCGGCTCGCAATAGGTGCCCGGTCGCACGCCGACCTGGATGCCGTCCTTTTCCGGCAGGCCGCAGGCCTTGCCCACCATCTTCTGCGCCAGGGTGTAGCCCTTCTTGGTGTCGAACGGCGCCGTCGGCAGCCGGAACTGCGTCGAGGGCGGCAGGCCCAGCGCTTCACGCGCCTTGGCCGTGAGGCCCCGGCCGATGATCAGCGGGATGCGGCCGCCGGCGCGCACTTCGTCGAACAGCACTTCGCTCTTGAGCTTGAACTCGGCGATCACTTCGCCGTTCTTCAGCGCCTTTCCTTCGTAGGGGCGCAGTTCGACCTCGTCGCCCATTTCCATCCTGCTCACGTCGAGTTCGATCGGCAGCGCGCCCGAGTCTTCCATCGTGTTGTAGAAGATCGGGGCGATCTTGCCGCCCAGGCAGACGCCGCCGAATCGCTTGTTCGGCACGAACGGGATGTCCTCGCCGGTGAACCACAGCACCGAGTTCGTCGCCGACTTGCGCGAGGAGCCGGTACCCACCACGTCACCCACGTAGGCCACCAGGTTGCCCTTGGCGCGCAGGTCTTCGATGAATTTCACCGGGCCGCGCTTGCCCTCTTCCTCGGGGGTGATGCCCGGGCGCGGGTTCTTGTGCATGGCCAGTGCGTGCAGCGGGATGTCCGGACGGCTCCAGGCGTCGGGCGCGGGCGAGAGGTCGTCGGTGTTGATTTCGCCGGACACCTTGAAGATGCTGACCTTGATGCTCTGCGGCACTTCGGGGCGGCTGGTGAACCACTCCGCGTCGGCCCAGCTTTGCAGCACGGCCTTGGCGTTGGCATTGCCCTTGTCGGCCTTTTCCTTGACGTCGTGGAACTGGTCGAACATCAGCAGCGTCTTCTTCAGGCCCTCGGCCGCGATGCCGCCGACCTGCGCATCGTCCAGCAGGTCGATCAGCGGGCTGATGTTGTAGCCGCCCAGCATGGTGCCCAGCAGCTGCGTCGCCTTTTCGCGGCTGATGGCCGGGCACTTCTCGGTGCCGTGCGCCACGGCCGCGAGGTAGCTGGCCTTGACCTTGGCCGCGTCATCCACGCCGGCCGGCACGCGGTGCGAGATCAGGTTCACCAGGAACTCGGCCTCGCCCGGCGATGCGTTCTTCAACAGCTCGATCAGCTCGCCGGTCTGCCTGGCCGACAGGGGCAGCGGCGGGATGCCGATGGCAGCGCGTTCGGCCACGTGGTTCACATAGTCTTGCAGCATGGGTTCTCCGTTCAAATCAAATCGTGTGGCGGCCTGCGGCCGGATTCGCCTGTCTATCTCTGTCTATCTGGAAGCGGGGGCCGACGCGGCAGCGGCTGCCGGCGCCGCGACTTCGGCGGACGCCGCCGCCTTCGGAGCCGGCAGCGGCTCCAGCAGGCTCGGCATCGGGTTCTTCTTCAACGCCTCGGCCACAGCCGCTTGCGCGGGGCTCATGCACTCGTCGGCAAGCCGCAGGCCCATCTTCTGGCTCATGAGCATGGACTTGTTGCCCAGCTGCAGCCACATCGCGCCGGCCCGCGGGTCCTCCAGGCGGATGGCGCCGGTGCGGCTTTCCACGGGGTGCATCCGGAAGCGCTGGATCCCGGTGCGCACGTTGAAGAAGCCTTCGCGCTTGTGCGGCGTGATGTGGACGGTCGCACCGAGCTCGCAGGCGATGTCCCCCACGTGGACGAGCTTGGCGACCTCGAGGTCGGCGGGCGTCAACGTGTTGGCCGGGTCGTCATCGACGGGAATGGATTCCTCCACCGTCTTGAGGGCGGCCTTGCCGCCGCGCTTCTTGACCGTTTGCTTCGCCTCCTTTTTCACGGGAGGCTTCGATTGGGCCAGCGCGAGCGCGGGCGTGATGGCGATGAGCATCGCGGCCAGAAGGGCTTTCATTCGATTTGTCTCCATTGGGATTTAATGATGCGGGGTGTCGAACCACCCCTGCACGTCGGTGGCAAGCTTCCTTCCGGTCTGGTGCGCCCGCTCCAGCACCTGCCAGTAGTAGCGGTAGCTCGCCCGGTCCTCCAGCTTGCCTTCGAAGCTGATAGGGGCCCAGTCCACCCGGGCCGCCGCAGCGATGATCTTGGTGGCCATCTCGATCTCGTGCGCACTCGGCGCGAAGGCCTCCAGGATGGGCCGGATCTGGTCGGGATGGATGCTCCACATCCGCGTAAAGCCAAGTTCACGGGCGGCCCTTCGAGCGACAGCGAGAAGGGACGTTCTATCCTTATATTCAGTGACCACGCCATGCGCCGGCACCTTGCCGTGCGCGTGGCACGCCGAGGCGATCTCCAGCTTGGCGCGAACCACCAGCGGGTGCGTGAACTGCCCTTCCAGGCCCATCGCGTAGGACGGGATGGCGCCGCCGTGGGCGGACACGAAATCCATCAGCCCGAAGCTCAGGGACTGGATGCGCGGATGGGCCGCGATGTCGAACGCCCGGTGCACGGCGGCGGGTGACTCGATCAGGGCCTGCAGCGGCAGGTGGCCCGCACCCGCCGCTTGCAGCAGCTCGCAGGCCCGCTCCACGTCGCGCACCGACTCCACCTTGGGGATCATGACGTGGCACAGCTTGCGGCCCGCCTTGCCGGCGATCGTGGCAATGTCCTGCTCGAAAGCGGGATGATCGGCCGGGTGGATGCGCACGGCAACGCGCGCCTTGTCGCTCGCGAGCGAGACGAGCGCAACCACCAGGGCAGCGTGATCCGCCTCGCCGCCCACCGGCGCGCCGTCCTCGCAGTCCAGGGTCACGTCGAAGACGCAGGCCCCGAACTCCTCGGTCATTTCCGCCTGCAGCTGCAGGCTCTTGCGCATCCGCGCCTCGACGCCGCTGTAGTGGTCGCAGACCGGCAGGAACCCGGTTTGTGCCTGGGCGCCAAGAAGGATTTCACGCGGATGGGCACGGGCCCCCACGCTTGTCACCTCGTGTACTTCGCTGCCCCCCGAGGGGGCCTTCGCGCCTTGGGGCGGCCCTGCGTCGCTCAACTAGCCCTCTCGCTCACAGCAGGTGCGCGACGCCGGCCTGCTCGTCCTGCAGTTCCTTCAGCGTCTTGTTGATGCGTTCCTGGCTGAAGGCGTCGATCTCGAGGCCCTTGATCACTTCGTACTTGCCGTTGGCCGTCGTGACCGGGAAGCCGAACATCACGTCCTTCGGGATGCCGTAGTCGCCGTTGGACGGGATGCCCATGGTGACCCACTTGCCGCTGGTGCCCAGCGCCCAGTCGCGCATGTGGTCGATGGCGGCATTGGCAGCCGAGGCGGCCGAGGACAGGCCGCGAGCCTCGATGATCGCGGCGCCGCGCTTGCCGACGGTGGGCAGGAAGGTGTTGGCGTTCCATTCCTGGTCATTGATCATGTCCTTGATCGACTTGCCGCCGGCGGTGGCGAAGCGGTAGTCGGCGTACATCGTGGGCGAATGGTTGCCCCACACCGTCAGCTTCTCGATGTCCCCGACGGCCACTCCGGTCTTGGCGGCGATCTGCGAAGCCGCGCGGTTGTGATCCAGGCGCAGCATGGCCGTGAAGTTCTCGCGCGGCAGGCTGGGCGCGCTCTTCATGGCGATGTAGGCATTGGTATTGGCGGGGTTGCCGACCACCAGTACCTTCACGTTGCGGCTGGCCGACTTGTCCAGCGCCTTGCCCTGGGCGGTGAAGATCTGGGCATTGGCGGCGAGCAGGTCGGCGCGCTCCATGCCCGGCCCACGGGGACGGGCGCCGACCAGCAGCGCGTAGTCGGTGTCCTTGAAGGCGGTCACCGGGTCGCTGTGCGCTTCCATGCCGGCCAGCAGCGGGAACGCGCAGTCTTCCAGTTCCATCATCACGCCCTTGAGGCCCTTCTGGGCCTTTTCGTCGGGGATTTCCAGCAGCTGCAGGATGACCGGCTGGTCCTTGCCCAGCATTTCACCGGATGCGATGCGAAACAGCAGGGCGTAACCGATTTGACCAGCGGCGCCGGTGACGGCAACGCGGACGGGCTTTTTGCTCATGGAATTCTCCGAGTCGAGAGTTGGGAAACGGGTCCGGCCAGCGGGCGCCAGCCATGCGGCAAAGCCCTGCCGGAAACCTGTGGAGTGTACTCTCGAAAACCCTAGGGCGTCAACTTGTCTTATGTCTTATATAAGATAAGATTCACGCAGTTTGCGCTTCAGTTGCAAGCCCCCATAACCCACCCACCGGACGCCGACAGCGATGGCCCAGACGCCTGCTTCCACACTCGAAAATGCCTTGGCGGGGCCCGACGCGCCGGCCTCGGCAACGCCGGCGTTCAGTCCGCTGTACCAGCAGATCAAGGTGTTGATCCTGCAAAGCCTGCAGGCCGGCGAATGGAAGCCCGGCGAGGCGATCCCCAGCGAGATGGACCTGGCCGCGCGTTTCCGCGTGAGCCAGGGCACGGTGCGCAAGGCGATCGACGAACTGGCGGCGGAAAACCTCGTGGTGCGCCGGCAGGGCAAGGGCACGTTCGTCGCGACCCACTCCGAGCAGCAGGTGCAGTACCGCTTCCTCAAGCTCATGCCGGACGCGGGCGACCGCGCCAGCGAGGGACCGGCCCACCGTGAAATCGTCGAATGCAGGCGTGTGCGCGCCTCCGCCGAAGTGGCGCGCGCCCTCGCCCTGCGACCGGGCGACCCTGTCGTGCAAGTGCGCCGCGTGCTCTCGTTCGGCGGCATGCCCGCCATCCTGGAAGACCTCTGGCTGCCCGGCAACGCCTTCAAGGGATTGAACGCCGAGCAGATGGCCGGATGGCAGGGGCCCACCTACGCGATGTTCGAGGTCGAATTCGGCGTGCGCATGGTGCGCGCCGAGGAGAAGATCCGCGCCGTCGCGGCCGACGCCCAGCAATCCGCATTGCTGAAAGTCGATCCGGGCGGGCCGCTGCTGAGCGTGGAGCGCATCGCGTACACCTACAACGACGTACCGATGGAACTGCGGCGCGGCCTCTATCGCACCGACACCCATCACTACCGCAACGAACTGAGCTGATGACCCTGTCCGTGAAGGTCCCGGGTCCGTTCGACGCGTTGCAATAGAATTTTGGGTTGGTTGCACTTCCCGAACAATTCGCGCACCCGCCTTACCAAGAAAGCCACGACATGACGACAGAGCTAGCCAAGAAGCGGCCGGAATTCCGAAATATCAATGCGTTCAACGACCTGCCGGCGTACCGGTGGCCGCTCGCGGCGATCGTCTCGGGCATGCATCGGATCAGCGGCATCCTGATGTTCGCGCTGATGCCGTTCATCATCTGGATGTTCGACACTTCCGTCACTTCCGAATACTCTTTCGCCAGGTTCAAGGCCGCCTTCAACGGCAGCCTCTGGTTCTTTCCGGGATGGTTCGTCAAGCTGGTCGCGCTGGCGCTGATCTGGGCCTACCTGCACCACCTCATCGCGGGGCTGCGGCACCTGTGGATGGACGTGAGCCATGCCGCCGTGAGCAAGGAGTTCGGACTGAAGTCAGCGCAGTTCACGCTGGCCGCCAGCATCCTGCTCACGCTGGCGCTGGGCGCCAAGCTGTTCGGCCTGTATTAAGAAATTCGAGGAGAAACCATGTCCGTGAACTACGGTTCCAAGCGCCTCGTCGTCGGCGCGCATTACGGCCTGCGTGACTGGCTGGGCCAGCGCGTGACCGCCGTCCTGATGGCGCTCTTCACGCTGGTCGTGCTGGCGCAAGTCCTCTTCTCGAAGGGTCCGATCGGCTACGACAAGTGGGCCGGCATCTTCGCCGCCCAGTGGATGAAGGTGCTGACCTTCACCGTCATCGTCGCCCTGCTGCTGCATGTCTGGGTGGGCATGCGCGAAGTGTTCATGGATTACATCAAGCCGGTAGGGCTGCGGCTCGCGCTTCAGGTCTTCACCATCGTCTGGCTCACCGCATGCGCGGGCTGGGCCGTCCAAGTTCTCTGGAGACTGTGAGCAATGTCGTATACCTCTAGCAACATCACGAAGCGCAAGTTCGACGTCGTCATCGTCGGCGCCGGCGGCTCCGGAATGCGCGCGTCGCTGCAGCTCGCGCGCGCGGGCCTCAACGTGGCCGTCCTGTCCAAGGTCTTCCCCACACGGTCCCATACCGTCGCGGCCCAGGGCGGCATCGGCGCGTCGCTGGGCAACATGTCCGAGGACAACTGGCACTACCACTTCTACGACACCATCAAGGGTTCCGACTGGCTGGGCGACCAGGATGCCATCGAGTTCATGTGCCGCGAAGCGCCCAAGGTCGTCTATGACCTCGAGCACATGGGCATGCCGTTCGACCGCAACCCCGACGGCACGATCTACCAGCGCCCGTTCGGCGGCCACACCGCGAACTACGGCGAAAAACCGGTGCAGCGAGCCTGCGCGGCGGCAGACCGCACCGGCCATGCCATGCTGCACACGCTGTACCAGCAGAACGTCAAGGCCAGGACCAGCTTCTTCGTCGAGTGGATGGCCCTGGACCTGATCCGCGACGCCGACGGCGACGTGGTCGGCGTCACCGCGCTGGAGATGGAAACCGGCGACCTGCACATCCTGGAAGCGAAGACGACGCTGCTGGCCACCGGCGGCGCGGGCCGCATCTTCGCGGCATCCACCAATGCCTTCATCAACACCGGGGACGGCCTGGGCATGGCCGCGCGCGCCGGCATCCCGCTGGAAGACATGGAGTTCTGGCAGTTCCACCCGACCGGCGTCGCCGGCGCCGGCGTGCTTCTGACAGAAGGCTGCCGCGGCGAAGGCGCGATCCTGCTGAACAGCCAGGGCGAGCGCTTCATGGAGCGCTATGCGCCCACGTTGAAGGACCTGGCGCCGCGCGACTTCGTGTCGCGCTCGATGGACCAGGAGATCAAGGAAGGCCGCGGCTGCGGGCCGAACAAGGATTACGTGCTGCTCAAGCTCGACCACCTGGGCTCGGAGACGATCCACAAGCGCCTGCCCTCGGTGTTCGAGATCGGCGTGAATTTCGCCAACGTCGACATCACCAGGGAGCCGATCCCCGTCGTGCCGACCATCCACTACCAGATGGGCGGCATCCCGACCAATATCCATGGCCAGGTCGTGGTCCCGCAGGGTGAAGCGCACAACGCGGTCGTCAGCGGCCTGTATGCCGTGGGCGAGTGCTCCTGCGTCAGCGTGCACGGCGCCAACCGGCTGGGCACCAACTCGCTGCTCGACCTGCTGGTCTTCGGCCGGGCAGCCGGCAACCACATCGTCGAATTCGCGAGCCGCACGAAATCGCACAAGGCACTGCCGGCCGACGCAGCCGATCGCACGCTGGAGCGCCTCAACCGCCTGGAGAACACGAACGACGGCGAATACGCGCAGGACGTGGCCAACGACATGCGCAACTCCATGCAGATGCACGCGAGCGTGTTCCGCACCCAGGCGATGATGGACGAAGGCGTGAAGCAGATCGCGGCGATCCGCGACCGGGTCCAGTCGCTGGCGCTCAAGGACAAGTCCAAAGTATTCAACACCGCCCGGATCGAGGCGCTGGAGGTCGAGAACCTCATCGAGTGCGCCGAAGCCACGATCGTTTCGGCCGCCGCGCGCAAGGAATGCCGTGGCGCCCACACCGTCAGCGACTATGAGCGCCCCGCCGACGACCCCGTCGCCCCGCTCGGCCGCGACGACGCCAACTGGTTGAAGCACACGCTGTGGTACAGCGAAGGCAGCCGGCTGTCGTACAAGCCCGTGCAGCTCAAGCCCCTCACGGTGGAGTCGGTGCCCCCTAAAGTCCGCACCTTCTGAGCCGCCTCCTACGTAATACCGCTGACCTGCAAAGCGCCTAGATTCAACGAGACAAACCCCCATGCAAAAACGCACCTTCCAGATCTACCGCTACGACCCGGACAAGGACGCCAAGCCCTACATGCAGGCCATCGAGATCGAGCTCGATGGCCAGGAGCGCATGCTGCTGGACGCCTTGATGAAACTCAAGGCGCAGGACCCGACGCTGTCGTTCCGCCGGTCCTGCCGCGAGGGAGTGTGCGGCTCGGATGCCATGAACATCAATGGCAAGAACGGCCTGGCGTGCCTCACCAACATGCTCACGCTCAAGGGCCCGATCGTGCTCAAGCCCCTGCCGGGGCTGCCCGTCATCCGCGACCTGATCGTGGACATGACGCAATTCTTCAAGCAATACAACTCCATCAAGCCTTACTTGATCAATGACAATGTGCCCCCCGAGAAGGAGCGGCTACAGTCTCCTGAAGAGCGGGAAGAGCTCAACGGTCTATATGAATGCATCCTGTGCGCCAGCTGCTCGACAGCCTGCCCCAGCTTCTGGTGGAACCCGGACAAGTTCGTCGGGCCGGCCGGGCTGTTGCAAGCCTATCGCTTCCTCGCCGACAGCCGCGACGAAGCCACGGCTGAGCGACTGGACAACCTGGAAGACCCCTACCGGCTCTTCCGCTGCCATACGATCATGAATTGCGTGGACGTGTGCCCCAAGGGGCTGAACCCGACGAGGGCGATCGGCAAGATCAAGGAATTAATGGTTCGGCGGGCGATCTAGTGGACGATGGCGACGAGCTGATTGACGAGAGGTCGCTCTCCAAGCTGAAATGGCGGTGCCGCCGCGGCTTGCTGGAGAACGACCTGTTCATCGAGCGGTTCTTCGCCCGGCACGAGGCGCGTCTCACCGTGAGGCATGCCGCGGCGCTGAACGAGTTGATGGATTTGCCGGACAACGACCTGCTGGACCTGCTGCTTCGGCGCAAGGCGCCCGAGGGCGCGCTGGATACCGGCGATGTAAGAGAAGTGCTCGAGATGATGCGAAGCGAACCGAATTGAAGCCCTAGGAAAGACGTTATGAAACTCTCTGACACCAAAGCCACCCTGTCGTTCTCGAATGGCAGCCCCAACGTGGACCTGCCGGTCTACCAGGGCAGCGTGGGCCCGGATGTGATCGACATCCGCAAGCTCTACGCGCAGACCGGCATGTTCACCTACGACCCGGGCTTCATGTCCACGGCTGCCTGCCAGTCCGCCATCACGTTCATCGACGGCGACAAGGGCGAGCTGCTGTACCGCGGCTACCCCATCGAGCAGCTCGCGACGCAGTGCGACTTCATGGAAACCTGCCACCTGCTGCTGTACGGCGAACTGCCGAACGCCGAGGGCAAGCAGAAGTTCAGCCGCAACGTGACCATGCACACCATGGTGAACGAGCAGATGCAGTTCTTCCTGCGGGGCTTCCGCCGCGACGCACACCCCATGGCCATCATGACGGGCCTGGTCGGGGCGCTGTCGGCCTTCTATCACGACAGCACCGACATCAACAACCCGGAACACCGCGAGGTCGCCGCGATCCGCCTGATCGCGAAGATGCCCACGCTGGTGGCCATGGCGTACAAGTACAGCGCCGGCCAGCCGTACATGTATCCGCAGAACGACCTCTCGTACGCGGGCAATTTCATGCGCATGATGTTCGCCACGCCGTGCGAGGAGTACCAGCCCAACGAGGTGCTGGTCCGTGCGATGGACCGCATCTTCATCCTGCACGCCGACCACGAACAGAACGCCTCCACCTCGACGGTGCGCCTGTGCGGCTCGTCCGGCACGAACCCGTTCGCGGCCATCGCGGCCGGCGTGGCCTGCCTGTGGGGCCCGGCGCACGGCGGCGCCAACGAGGCCTGCCTCAACATGCTGTACGACATCCAGCGCCAGGGCGGCGTGGACAAGATCGGCGAGTTCATCAAGCAGGTCAAGGACAAGAACTCCGGCGTGAAGCTGATGGGTTTCGGCCACCGCGTGTACAAGAACTACGACCCACGCGCCAAGCTGATGCAGGAAACCTGCAAGGAAGTGCTCGACAACCTGGGCCTGCACAACGACCCGCTGTTCAAGCTGGCGATGGCCCTGGAAAAGATCGCGCTCGAGGACGAATACTTCGTCTCGCGCAAGCTCTACCCCAACGTCGACTACTACTCCGGCATCGTGCAGCGCGCCATCGGCATCCCGGTGAGCCTGTTCACCGCGATCTTCGCGCTGGCCCGCACCGTCGGCTGGATCGCCCAGCTCAACGAGATGATCGGCGACCCCGAGTACAAGATCGGCCGTCCGCGCCAGCTCTTCACGGGCTCCACCAAGCGCGACATCGTGCCGATCGCCAAGCGATAACGACCGGCCTGCGGCTCGGTTTCGCAAAGACCGGCACTCCAAGCCCGCTCCGGCGGGCTTTTTTGTTTCCCGGCGGGCAAGGTGGCCATCGCCGTCCGCGATGGCAGAGCCGCTGCACTTAGGCGAAAATCCATGATCGCCATCGCAACGCGCGATGCCTGGACCCGCCTTGAAACCCTCCGAACGCAACTTCGCCCGCCGGATCGACCTCACCTCGCTGCAGCTGTTCGTGGCGGTGTGCGAGCTCGGCAGCATCGGCAAGGCGGCCGAGCGCGAGTTCATCGCGGCCTCGGCCGTGAGCAAGCGCCTCTCGGACCTCGAGGCCACGCTGGACACCCCGCTGCTGTACCGGCACACACGAGGCGTGGACCTGACGCCGGCCGGAGAAAGCCTGCTGCACCACGCCCGCTCGGTGCTGTTCAGCCTGGAGAAGATGCAAGGTGAGTTGAGCGAGTACGCCGACGGTGTGCGCGGCCACGTGCGCGTGCACGCCAGCATCTCGGCGATCGTTCAGTTCCTGCCGGAGGACCTGGGGCGCTTCGTGCAGGACCACCCGGAGGTGAAGATCGACCTGGAGGAGCACCTGTCGACCGAGATCGTGCGCGCGGTGCAGGAAGGCGCGGCGGATGTGGGCATCTGCAATGCCGGCGCGATGGGCAACCATGAGCTGCAGACCCGGCCCTACCGCCGTGACCAGCTGGTGCTGATCGTCCCGCGCCGGCATCGGCTGGCGCGGCGCAAGGCCCTGGCGTTCGAGGACACGCTGGACTTCGACCACGTGGGCCTGCACTCCAACAGTTCCATCTACCTCGCGATGCGCGACGCGGCCGCCGCCAACGGGCGCACCATCAAGCTGCGCATCCACGTGACCGGCCTGGACGCCATGTGCCGCATGATCCACAACGGCCTGGGGGTGGGCGTGATGCCGCGCCGGGCTTTCGAATTGATGCACGGCGTCGGCGACCTCGAGTGCGTCACGCTGACCGACGGCTGGGCCCACCGCCGCATCGAACTGGTCGCCCGCGATTTTTCCACGCTCCCGGTCACCGGCCGGCTGCTGGTGGACCATTTGTGCGCCGACGCCGAAGAAGCGCTGGCCGTAGCCACCGAATAAAATTACTCCAACAGGAAGTACCCATGGGCAGAACCCTCTACGACAAGATCTGGGACGAGCACGTCGTCCACACCGAGGAGGACGGCACCGCCATCCTCTACATCGACCGCCACCTGGTGCATGAAGTGACCAGCCCGCAGGCGTTCGAAGGCCTGCGCGAGGCGGGCCGCAAGGTCTGGCGCATCAGCTCCATCGTCGCCACGGCGGACCACAACACGCCCACCACCGGCTGGGAGCGCGGCTACGACGGCATCACCGACCCCATCAGCAAGGAGCAGGTGACCACGCTGGACAAGAACATCGGCGAGTTCGGCTCCGCCGCCTACTTCCCGTTCCTGTCCAAGCGCCAGGGCATCGTTCACGTGATCGGCCCCGAGCAAGGCGCGACGCTGCCGGGCATGACGGTGGTCTGCGGCGACTCGCACACCTCCACGCACGGCGCCTTCGGCGCGCTCGCGCACGGCATCGGCACCAGCGAGGTCGAGCACGTGATGGCCACGCAGACACTGCTGGCCAAGAAGGCGAAGAACATGCTCGTCAAGGTGGAGGGCAAGCTCGCCCCCGGCGTGACGGCCAAGGACATCGTGCTGGCCATCATCGGCCGCATCGGCACGGCGGGCGGCACGGGCTACACGATCGAGTTCGCGGGCTCCGCCATCCGGTCGCTGTCGATGGAAGGGCGCATGACCGTGTGCAACATGGCGATCGAAGCCGGTGCGCGCGCGGGCCTGATCGGCGTGGACCAGAAGACCATCGACTACGTCAAGGGCCGGCCGCTGGCGCCCAAGGGCGTGGAGTGGGAGCAGGCCGCCGCCTACTGGAACACGCTGCAGTCCGACGCCGATGCGAAGTTCGACACGGTGGTCGAACTGGACGCCAACCGGATCATCCCCCAGGTGACCTGGGGCACGTCGCCCGAGATGGTGCTCGGCGTGGACGGCCGTGTGCCCGACCCGGACAAGGAGAAGGATCCGAGCAGGCGCGGCGCCATCGAACGCGCCCTGACCTACATGGGCCTGGAGCCTGGCAAGCCGCTGAACGACATCTACGTGGACAAGGTGTTCATCGGCTCGTGCACGAACAGCCGGATCGAAGACATGCGCGAAGCCGCGGCCGTGGTGAAGAAGCTGGGGCAGAAGGTGGCGAAGAACGTCAAGCTGGCGATGGTCGTGCCGGGCTCCGGCCTGGTGAAGGAACAGGCCGAGCGTGAAGGCCTGCACGAAATTTTCAAGGCCGCCGGCTTCGAGTGGCGCGAGCCGGGCTGCTCCATGTGCCTGGCGATGAACGCGGACCGGCTGGAGCCCGGGGAGCGCTGCGCCTCGACCAGCAACCGCAACTTCGAGGGGCGCCAGGGCGCCGGCGGCCGCACCCACCTCGTCAGCCCCGCCATGGCCGCGGCGGCAGCGGTCCACGGCCATTTCGTCGATGTCCGCCAGTTTGCCTGAGAGGAGAGAGGAAACATGAAGACCATTGCCACATGGGTTGCCCTGTCGTTCGCGCTGGCGCTTGCCGGCTGCAATACGGTCAAGGGCTTCGGCCAGGACCTCCAGAAAGTGGGCGACAAGATCGAGGAAAAGGCGAAGAAGTAAATGCAGAAATTCACCGTGCACAAGGGCCTCGTGGCCCCGATGGACCGCGAGAACGTCGACACCGACGCGATCATCCCCAAGCAGTTCCTGAAGTCGATCCGCAAGACCGGCTTCGGGCCGAACCTGTTCGACGAGTGGCGCTACCTGGACCCCGGCGAGCCCGGCCAGGACCCCGCCACCCGCAAGCCCAACCCGGACTTCGTGCTGAACCAGCCGCGCTACAAGGGCGCCTCCATCCTGCTGGCCCGCAAGAACTTCGGCTGCGGCTCCTCGCGCGAGCATGCGCCCTGGGCGCTGGACCAGTACGGTTTCCGCGCCATCATCGCGCCGAGCTTTGCCGACATCTTCTTCAACAACTGCTTCAAGAACGGCCTGTTGCCCATCGTGCTGCCGGACTCGCAGGTGTCCGCGTTGTTCGACGAGGCCCTGGCGTTTCCCGGCTACCAGCTCACCGTCGACCTGGAGCGGCAGGTCATCGCCCGGCCCCAGGGCGAAGAGCTCCCGTTCGAAGTGCAGGCGTTCCGCAAGTTCTGCCTGACCAATGGCTTCGACGACATCGGCCTCACGTTGCGCCAGTCCGACAAGATCAAGGCGTTCGAGGCACAGCGCCTGGCGCAGAAACCGTGGCTGGCCCACACCCTGGTGGGCTGAAGCCCGCCGCATCGACATACACACAATGAAAATCGCAGTTCTGCCGGGTGACGGCATCGGCACGGAAATCGTCGCGGAGGCCGTGAAGGTTCTCGCCGCGCTGGACCTGAGGTTCGAGATGGAAACGGCGCTGGTGGGCGGCGCCGCCTACGAGGCGCACGGCCACCCGCTGCCCGAAGCGACGCTCAAGCTCGCCAAGGAGGCCGACGCGGTGCTATTCGGTGCCGTGGGCGACTGGAAGTACGACAAGCTCGACCGCCCGCTGCGTCCCGAGCAGGCGGTGCTGGGGCTGCGCAAGAACCTCGGCCTGTTCGCCAACCTCCGTCCCGCCATCTGCTACGACGAGCTGGTGGGCGCCTCCAGCCTGAAGCCCGAGCTGGTCTCCGGCCTCGACATCCTGATCATCCGCGAGCTGACGGGCGATATCTACTTCGGCCAGCCGCGCGGCCGCCGTACCGCCGTGGACGGCCACTTCCCCGGCGCCGAAGAAGCCTTCGACACGATGCGCTATTCGCGCCCGGAGATCGAGCGCATCGCCCATGTCGCTTTCCAGGCGGCCCGCAAGCGCAACAAGCGTGTCACCAGCGTCGACAAGGCGAACGTGCTGGAGACTTTCCAGCTGTGGAAGGACATCGTGACCGAGGTCGGCAAGGAGTACCCCGACGTCGCGCTGGACCACATGTACGTGGACAACGCGGCCATGCAGCTGGTGAAGGCGCCGAAGAAATTCGATGTCGTCGTGACCGGCAACATGTTCGGCGACATCCTCTCGGACGAGGCCGCCATGCTGACGGGCTCCATTGGCATGCTGCCCTCGGCCAGCCTGAACGCCTCGAGCCAGGGCCTGTACGAGCCGAGCCATGGCAGCGCCCCGGACATCGCCGGCAAGGGCTTGGCCAATCCTTTGGCTACAATATTGTCTGCCGCCATGATGCTCCGCTTTTCGCTCAACCAACCCGAAGCCGCCGACCGTATCGAGTCCGCGGTGAAGGACGTGCTCGCCTCGGGCCTGCGTACGGCGGACATCCACTCCGAAGGCACCACGCAAGTCGGGACCCGGCAGATGGGCGACGCCGTCGTGGCCGCGATCACCACCAAGAAGATTACCAAGAGCTAGCAAGCTCCGGTTCGTCGCGCGCCCTCCCCGGCCCGGACGAGCCGGGGGAACAAAAGGTTTGAACTAATCGGTTGGGGACAGAGGCACGCTTCGCTTGCGGTCTGTCCCGCAAAGTTACTTCACTCAAAGGGCGACGACATGAAACTCTCGAACGGACAACAACCCCTGGTCGGCCTCGTGGGCTGGCGCGGCATGGTCGGCTCGGTCCTCATGGACCGGATGCAGGCCGAAGGCGACTTCGCCTTGATCGAGCCGCTGTTCTTCTCCACCTCCAACGCCGGCGGCAAGGCCCCGGCCCAGGCGAAGAACGAGGCCACCCTCAGGAACGCGTTCGACATCGATGCACTGAAGAAGTGCGACATCGTCATCACCGCCCAGGGCGGCGACTACACGACGGAAGTCTTCCCCAAGCTGCGGGCGGCGGGCTGGAGCGGCCACTGGATCGATGCCGCCTCGACGCTGCGGATGAAGGATGACGCCGTCATCATCCTCGACCCGGTCAACATGCCCGTGATCAAGAACGCCCTCGGCAAGGGCGGCAAGAACTGGATCGGCGGCAACTGCACCGTCAGCTGCATGCTGATGGGCGTCGGTGCTCTGTATAAGGCCGGGTTGGTCGAGTGGATGAGCAGCATGACGTACCAGGCCGCATCGGGCGGCGGCGCGCAGCACATGCGCGAGTTGCTCACGCAGTTCGGCACGCTCAACGCCGAAGTCCGCCAGCTCCTGGACGACCCCAAGTCGGCGATCCTCGAGATCGACCGCAAAGTGCTCGCGCGCCAGCAGTCGCTGTCGGGCGACGACGTCGCCAACTTCGGCGTGCCGCTCGGCGGTTCGCTGATCCCCTGGATCGACAAGGACCTGGGCAATGGGGTGTCGCGCGAGGAATGGAAGGCCGGCGCCGAAACCAACAAGATCCTCGGCCAGGGCGAGGGCTTCGGCACGCCGGCAACGCCGGTCGATGGTTTCTGCGTCCGCGTGGGCGCGATGCGCTGCCACAGCCAGGCGATCACGTTCAAGCTGAAGAAGGACGTCCCGCTGGCCGATATCGAGCAGCTCATCGCCAACGACAACGCCTGGGCCAAAGTCGTGCCGAACACGCGTGAAGCCACGATGAAGGAACTCACGCCCGTTGCCGTGACCGGCACGCTCGGCATTCCGGTCGGCCGCATCCGCAAGCTCGCGATGGGCCCGGAGTACCTTGGCGCTTTCACTATCGGCGACCAGCTTCTGTGGGGCGCGGCCGAGCCGCTGCGCCGCATGCTGCGCGTCCTGCTCGACGCGTAGAGGACCCGCCTGCGCCCGCCGACGGCCTGTAATCAACGGTTACAGGCCGTTGTCGCATCACAACGCTGGGTGTGGGGTAACCATGGTCGAATAACACCCCGGGAAGTTAAAACCTGTCTCAGCTTGTCAGCCTAAGACATTGATGTTATGGTCCTTTTAGCAAATTCAGCGTCGAGGCGTTTGTTCGCATGATGAGAAAAAAATTGCCTGCAGACCGAGCAATGGGGGCGCAAAAACCGATGGAAAAGCCGCAATGGCGTGCAACCGCCCTGGCAATCGCTACGGCCGTGCTGCTGGGAGTTTCCGCGTCGGACGCCAGCGCCCTCGCCTTGGGTCGCGTCACGGTCCAGTCTGCACTGGGCGAGCCGCTGCGCGCTGATATCGAAATTCCGGAAATCACGGCCGAGGAGGTCTCGAGCCTTCGCGCCACGATCGCCTCGCCCGATGCCTTTCGCGCGGCAGGCTTCGACTACAACCCGGCCCTCGGCGCGATCACCATCACGCTCCAGCGCCGCCCCGACGGCAAGCATTTCCTGCGGCTCACGAGCCAGCGCGCGGTCACCGAGCCGTTCATGGACCTGATCCTGGAAGCCAACTGGTCTTCCGGGCGCATCGTGCGCGACTACACGATGCTGTTCGATCCGCCGAACCTGCGGCAAGCCCCGCCCCCGATGGCCGCGCAAGTGACGCCCCCGGCGCCTGCAGCCAGGGCGCCGGCCGAGCAGCCTGCGCGAACCAGCACAACGCCCGCGGGCACCGCGCTTCCGTCGATGCGCACGACGCCTGCCCAGCGTGCGGCACCCGGGCGCGACACCGCGGCCAAGCCGGCTGGCGAGGGCAAACAGGTCACGGTGCAAAGTGGCGACACCGCCGGCAAGATCGCGGCGGCGAACAAGCCTGTCGACGTCTCGCTGGACCAGATGCTGGTCGCCATGCTGCGCACCAACCCCGAAGCATTCATCGGCGGCAACATCAACCGGCTCCGGTCCGGTGCGGTGCTGGAGATGCCGTCTTCCGAGGAAGTCGGCCTGGTCCCTTCGGGCGAGGCCAGGCAGACCATCGTCGCGCAAAGCCGTGACTTCAACGAATTCCGCCGACGCCTCGCCGAAGGGCTGCCCACGACGCAGGTGGGTGCCGCCGACCGGCAGGCGTCCGGCAAGCTGCAGGCGCAGGTCGAGGAAAAAAAGACTGCCGCGCCCACCCCCGACAAGCTGACCCTCTCCAAGGGCGCCCTCCAGGACAAGGCCAACGCCGACAAGATCGCCCGCGAGCGCGCGGCGCAGGATGCGGCCACGCGCCTGGCCGAGCTGAACAAGAACATCGCCGACCTCAACAAGCTCGGGACGGGGACGACGCCAGCGGCCACCGGCGCGAGCGCCGCCAAGCCGGGCGTCGCGCTGCCGCTGGGTACCGCCAGCGCAGCCCGGCCCGCTTCCGCGCCCGCCATGGCCGTTGCCGCTTCGGCCGCCGAGCCCACGGCATCGGCGGTCGCCACGCCCCCCGCAGTGGCGGCCCTCCCGGCCTCCGCGACCCCACCGGCAGCAGCCGCATCGACCGTGGAGCCCGCCGCTGCGGCGCCGGCCTCCGCAGTCGCCTCCATGCCCGTCGCGGCGGCACCGGCGGCGAGCGCGCCGGCCGTTCCCGCACCCGCAGTGGCTGCAGCCCCGAAGCCACAACCCGCGCCGGTGACGCCGCCGGAAACCACACTCGTGGACGACATGCTCGAAAACCCGATCGTGCCCGCCACGATCGGCGGCCTGCTCGCGTTCCTCCTGGGCTTCGCGTTCTATCGTTCACAGCAGCGCAAGAAGTCGACGCAGGTCGACAGTTCTTTCCTGGAAAGCCGGCTGCAGCCCGACTCCTTCTTCGGCGCCAGTGGCGGCCAGCGCATCGACACCAACGAGGGCAGCCCCACAGGCTCTTCGATGGTGTACTCGCCGAGCCAGCTCGATGCCGCCGGCGACGTCGATCCGGTCGCGGAGGCCGACGTCTACCTGGCCTACGGCCGCGACCTGCAGGCGGAGGAAATCCTGAAGGAAGCGATGCGCACCACCCCGCAGCGGGTGGCGGTGCACAGCAAGCTGCTCGAGATCTATTCCAAACGCCGTGACGCCAAGGCCTTCGAACTCGTCGCGACCGAGGCCTATGCCCTCACGCACGGCCAGGGTCCCGATTGGGAGCACATCTGCGAGCTCGGCCAGGAACTGGACCCGTCGAACCCCCTCTATCGTCCCGGCGGACAGCCCGCCCAGGGTGCGATTGCCGCGGCGACTGCCCCCGCCGTGGGAAATTTTGGCGCGACGACGGCCGCGCAGGCCCTGCCGGTGGCGGCGGCGGCCCCGGTTGACCTGGACCTCGACCTCGACTTCTCGATCGGCGACGACGAGTCGTCCACGGCGCCGAGCCCGGCCGCCGCTGCGATGTCACCCCAGCCCACCCTGGCGCTGAACGTCCCGCCCGGGGCGGAGCCGATGCCCGCGCTCGACATGGATTTTGGCTCGGCGACGGTCGCCCTGGAGCCGCCGGCGGTTTCGCCTGTGCCCACGCTCGATCTGCCCAAGATTGCCCCGGCCGCGCCGGCGCGACTGGACGCGCCGGACCTCACGCTGTCGGAGAACAGCCTCAGCTTCGACCTCGAACCGGCGAAGGCGCCGCCCGCCCCGGCTGTCGCCGCGACCGTTGTTGCGGCAGCGGCACCCGCTGCCGACGCCGGGATGATCGAGTTCGATCTCGGCGCCCTGTCGCTGGACCTGGACAGCCCCGCGCCCGCAGCCCAGGCTGGCAAGGCACCCGCGGCTGCGGCGCCCTCGGAGCCGGACACCGCCGACGCGCCCTTGAGCACCGCCGGCGCCCCGCTCAGCACCGGCGGCTTCGAGGACACCGGCGGAGACCCGCTGGCGACCAAGCTCGCGCTGGCCCAGGAATTCAACGCGATCGGCGACCCGGATGGCGCCCGCAGCCTCGCCGAGGAAGTGGTTGCCGAAGCCTCCGGCGACCTGAAGAACAAGGCCCAGCGATTCCTCGCGGAAATCAGCTGAAGCGCCGCTTCTTCGCGCACCCGCATCCCCTGAAGGCCTGCCAATGAGGCTGGCGCTCGGCATCAGCTACAACGGACAGGCCTACGAGGGCTGGCAGAGCCAGCCTTCCGGCCGCACCGTGCAGGACCGGCTGGAGCACGCCCTCGGCCAGTTCGCCGCACAGCCGATCTCCACGGTGTGCGCAGGACGCACCGATGCCGGTGTCCACGGCCTCATGCAGGTCGTGCACTTCGACACGCCGATCGAGCGTGAGGAATTCTCTTGGGTCCGCGGCACCAACCGCTTCCTGCCGGCCGACATCGCGGTCGAATGGGCGAAGCCCGTGCCCGATGCGTTTCATTCCCGCGCCTGCGCCACCTCCCGCCGCTACGCCTACGTGGTGCTGGAATCGCCCGTGCGCCCCAGCCTCGACGCCGGCCGGGTTGGTTGGGTCTTCCGGCCGCTGGACAATGCGGCCATGCGCGAGGCCGCGGCGATCTTGCTCGGCCAGCACGACTTCACGTCGTTCCGCGCCAGCGCCTGCCAGGCGAAGTCGCCGGTCAAGACGATCAAGCGCCTCGACATCACGCGCCGCGGCGCCTACTGGCGGTTCGAATTCGAAGCCGACGCCTTCCTGCACCACATGATCCGCAACATCATGGGCTGCCTGCTCGCGATCGGCCAGGGCCACCAGCCGCCGCCCTGGATGACGCAGGTGCTGAACGCGCGCGACCGCGACGCGGCGGCCCCCACGTTTTCGCCGGACGGCCTGTACTTCATGGGCCCGGTCTACGGGCCGGAGTGGAAGCTGCCCAGCCGCACGGCTGCGTATGATTGGTTGCCATGAGAAAGCTCCCCCCGGCCGATGGAGTACCAGCATGACTGCCGTTGGCCGAACGCGCATCAAGATCTGCGGCCTCACGCGTGAGCAGGACGTGGACGCGGCCGTCGCGGCGGGCGCCGACGCCGTGGGCTTCGTCATGTACGCCAGGAGCCCTCGCTACGTCGCGCCCGCGCGTGCCGCCGAACTCGCCCGCAGGCTGCCCCCCTTCGTCACCCCCGTCCTGCTGTTCGTCAATGAGGAGCCCACGGCGGTGCTGGCCGCGTGCGAACTGGTCGCCGGTGCCGCCGTCCAGTTCCATGGCGACGAAACCGCCGAGCAGTGCCTCGCCGCCACGGCGAACGGCCGTTACCCCTTCCTGCGGGTCGCCCGCATCCCCCTGGACGCAGCCACGCCCTTCGACTTGGTAAAATTCGCGGCTCAACATCCAAAAGCCCAGGCCATCCTGCTCGACGCGCATGTCGAGGGGTACGGCGGCGGCGGGAAAGCCTTCGATTGGTCACGCCTTCCACCAAGCGTCAACTGTCACCTCGTTTTGTCTGGTGGATTGACGCCTGCAAACGTGACCGATGGCATCGTGCAGGTGCGGCCGCGCTGTAAGGCGCTGGCCGTCGATGTGAGCTCCGGCGTCGAAGTGTCCGCCAGCGGGGGGAGCACCCTCAAGGGCATCAAGGACCCGGAAAAGATCCATCGGTTCGTCGCGGCCGTGCTTGCCGCCGACCAGCTCCTTGCCTGAATACACATGCCTTCCTACCAACAACCGGACCCGACCGGCCACTTCGGGATCTACGGCGGCAGCTTCGTCAGCGAAACGCTGACGCACGCGATCAGCGAGCTGCGCGACGCCTACGCCAGGTACCAGCACGACCCGGAGTTCCTGCGGGAATTCCAGTACGAGCTCAAGCATTTCGTCGGCCGCCCCTCACCCGTCTACTATGCCGCCCGCATGAGCCGCGAACAGGGCGGCGCGCAGATCTACCTCAAGCGCGAAGACCTGAACCACACCGGCGCGCACAAGATCAACAACGTGATCGGACAGGCCATGCTGGCACGCCGCATGGGCAAGCCGCGCATCATCGCGGAAACCGGCGCGGGCCAGCACGGCGTCGCCACGGCCACGATCTGCGCGAGATACGGGCTCGAATGCGTGGTCTACATGGGCAGCGAGGACGTCAAGCGCCAGAGCCCGAACGTCTACCGCATGAACCTGCTCGGCGCCACGGTCGTGCCCGTGGATTCCGGCAGCCGGACGCTCAAGGACGCGCTCAACGAAGCGATGCGCGACTGGGTCACCAACGTCGAGAACACCTTCTACATCATCGGTACCGTGGCCGGCCCCCATCCCTACCCGATGATGGTGCGCGACTTCCAGAGCGTGATCGGCACGGAGTGCCTGACCCAGATGCCGGAGCTGGCGGGCGCGCAGCCCGACGTGGTCGTCGCCTGCGTGGGCGGCGGCAGCAATGCCATGGGCATCTTCTACCCCTACATCCCGCTCGAGAAGACACGGCTCGTGGGCGTGGAGGCCGCAGGCGAGGGCCTGGACAGCGGCAAGCATTCGGCCTCGCTGCAACGCGGCAACCCGGGCGTTCTGCACGGCAACCGCACCTACATCCTGCAGGACGAGAATGGCCAGATCACCGAGACCCACAGCGTCAGCGCGGGCCTGGACTATCCCGGGGTAGGCCCCGAACACGCGTGGCTCAAGGACATCGGGCGCGCCGAATACGTCGGCATCACCGACAAGGAAGCGCTGGAGGCATTCCACTACCTGTGCCGCACCGAAGGCATCATCCCGGCGCTCGAATCGAGCCACGCCATCGCCTACGCGATGAAGCTCGCGAAGACGATGAGCCCGCAGCAAACGATCCTGGTCAATCTCTCGGGCCGCGGCGACAAGGACATCGGCACCGTCGCCGACCTGGCGGGCGTGGACTTCTACGACCGGCCGTCGATGCGCGACCTGCAGGTGAAGGGCGGCAAGTCATGAGCCCCCACGCTCGCATTCGTTCGCTGCCCGCCGAGGGGGCGCGTGCCTCCCTAGACGCGGCTCGTCGGGAGGCACCATGAGCCGCATCGCTACGACCTTCGAGTCGCTCAGGAGCCAGGGGCGCAAGGCGCTGATCCCCTACGTCACTGCCGGCTTCCCGTTCGCCGACATCACGCCGGAGCTGATGCACGGCATGGTGGCGGCGGGCGCGGACGTCATCGAACTGGGCGTTCCCTTCTCCGACCCGATGGCCGACGGCCCGGTGATCCAGAAAGCCGGGGAGAAGGCGCTGGCGCTGGGCATCGGCACGCGCCAGGTGCTGGACATGGTGCGGCAGTTCCGCGCACGCGACGACAGGACGCCGGTCGTCCTCATGGGCTATGCGAACCCGGTGGAGCGCTACGACCTCATGCACGGCAAGGACGCCTTCATCCGCGACGCGGCCGCCGCGGGCGTGGATGGCATCCTGGTGGTGGATTACCCGCCCGAGGAGTGCGAGGCGTTCGCGGCCCAGCTCAAGGCCAACGGCCTGGACCTGATCTTCCTGCTGGCGCCCACCAGCACCGACGAACGCATGCAGCAGGTGGCGCGGGTCGCCAGCGGCTATGTCTATTACGTGTCGCTGAAGGGCGTCACCGGCGCGGGCCACCTGGACACCGGCGCGGTGGAGCAGATGCTGCCGCGCATCCGGCAGCATGTGCATGTCCCCGTCGGCGTCGGCTTCGGCATCCGCGATGCGGCGACCGCCAGAGCCGTCGGCAAGGTGGCCGACGCCGTGGTCATCGGCACGAAGATCATCCAGCTGATCGAGGAGCAGCCGCGCCATGAGGTCGTCGCCGCGGCCGGTGAATTCCTGCGCGAAATCCGCTCGGCGCTGGACGCATAAAATAGTCATCCCCCCAAGGAGCACCCCATGAGCTGGCTCGAAAAACTGCTGCCCCCCAAGATCCAGCCGACCGACCCGGCGGAGCGGCGGCAGGTGCCGGAAGGCCTGTGGGTCAAGTGCCCCAGCTGCGAAGGCGTTCTCTACAAGACCGACCTGGAGCAGAACCAGAACGTCTGCCCCACCTGCAGCCACCATCACCGCATCGGCGCGCGCGGCCGGCTGAACGGCTTCCTGGACGCCGAAGGCCGGTACGAACTGGGGCAGGAAGTGCTGCCGGTGGACGCCCTCAAGTTCAAGGACAGCCGCAAGTACACCGAGCGGCTCAAGGAGGCGCTGGAAAACACCGGCGAAACCGATGCCCTGGTGGTGATGGGCGGCGCCGTGCACAGCATCAGCCTGGTGGCCGCGGCCTTCGAGTTCGACTTCATGGGCGGCAGCATGGGCAGCGTCGTGGGCGAGCGCTTCGTGCGCGGCGTCGAAGCGGCGGTCGAGCAGAAGGTGCCGTTCCTGTGCTTCACCGCGACCGGCGGCGCGCGCATGCAGGAAGGCTTGCTGTCGCTGATGCAGATGGCCAAGACCAATGCCGCGCTGACGCGGCTGGCCAAGAAGGGGCTGCCCTACATCAGCGTCCTCACCGACCCGACCATGGGCGGCGTGAGCGCGGGTTTTGCATTCGTGGGCGACATCGTGATCGCCGAGCCCAAGGCCCTGATCGGGTTTGCCGGGCCGCGGGTGATCGAGTCGACCGTGCGGGTGACCTTGCCCGAAGGCTTCCAGCGCGCCGAATTCCTGCAGACCAAGGGTGCTGTCGATTTCATCTGCGACCGGCGCGAGCTGCGCAAGACCGTGGCCCATGCCCTGGCCATGCTCCAGCGCCAGCCCGCGGACGCCGTCGCCTGACCGATCCCCGGGAAGGCGCCCGCCTCAGCGCAGGACGGCGGCCTGCAGGTAGGCCAGCACGATGGCCGCCACCTGCAGCGCGACCAGGAAGGCCAGCGGCGACAGGTCGATGCCGCCCACCAGCGGGATCAGCTTGCGCCAGGGGCGCAGCAGCGGTGCGCACAGGCGGTCGATGACGTCCACGATCGGCGAATCGGCTCGCACCCAGGACAGGATCGCATAGACGATCACCAGCCCGGTCAGCGCCGAAATCACGAGGCGCAGCACCCCGAACAGGGCCAGCACCGGCAGGATTTCCACGCCGGTGACCCGGCCGGTCATCAGCCAGAGAATCCCGAACTGCGCCAGCTCCACCAGGTACACGGCCACGAGGCTGGCGCTGTCCACGCGCCCGACCGCCGGCAGGATGCGGCGCAGCGGAAGAATCAGCCAGTCTGTGAGCGCAAACACGAACCGGCCAACGGGATTGCCGAACGGCACGCGCTGGTATTGCATGTACAGGCGCAGCAGGCATGCGCCGCCGAGCAGGCCGGCGGCAATATCCAGGAGGAAGGAAATGATTTGGTAGGCCATGGCCGCCGGTAAGTAGGTCGTGGGATGATAGCGGGCAGAATCGGGAATTCGCGATGTCGTCCGCCCTCACCCTGCAGTCCCTGCCGCTGTTCCCCCTGGGCGCGGTGCTGTTCCCGGGCGGCATCCTGCCGCTGCGGATCTTCGAGGTGCGCTACCTGGACATGATCAGCCGCTGCCACAAGGCCGGCGCGCCCTTCGGCGTGGTCCTGCTCACGCAGGGCCATGAAGTGCGGCAGCCCGGCGCGACCGAATCCTTCTCCCGCGTGGGCACGTTGGCCACCATCAGCGACCTCGACACCCCGCGCCCGGGCTTGATGGTGATTCGCGCCAGCGGCGCGCAGCGTTTCCGCATCACGGCGAGCGACCAGCTGCGGCACGGCCTCTGGGTCGCGGACGTCGAACGGATCCCGGCCGACATGGCCGTGCCGATCCCGGACGACCTGAAATTCACCGCGGCCGCCCTGGGGAAATTGATCCAGTCGCTGCGGCAAAAAGCCGGCAGCCCGGACCAGTTGCCGATCCAGGGCCCCTGGCAGCTGGACGATTGCGGCTGGGTGGCCAACCGCTGGTGCGAGCTGCTGCCCCTGCCCGTCCAGCTCAAAGAGCGGCTGATGGAACTGGACAACCCGCTCGTGCGCCTGGAACTGGTGAGCGACGTCCTGGCGCGCACCGGCATCGCCCAGTGAGCCCGGAACGCCTTATCGCGGGGCGTATTCCGGCACCTGGCTGCGCAGCCACAGGCGCAGCTGGTCGTGCGCCGGCTCCGCGCCGGCCTCGCTGATCCAGCGCAGGACGGCCTCGATGTCGAGCGGTGGCCCGGACGTCTTGGCGATCCTCAATTTCGGGTGAGGCGTGGGCTCGGTGGTTTCGTCGTCGGCGAGCAGCTCTTCGAAGAGTTTTTCGCCCGGCCGCAGCCCGGTGTAGTTGATGGGAATCTCCTGCTCCGTGCGTCCCGAAAGGCGGATCAGCATGCGCGCGAGCTCGACGATCTTCATCGGCTCACCCATGTCGAGCACGAAGATCTGGCCCGAACGTCCCATCAGGCCGGCCTGCAGCACCAGTTGCGCGGCCTCCGGAATGGTCATGAAATAACGCACGATCTCCGGGTGCGTCACCGTGACCGGCCCGCCGCGCGCGATCTGCGCGGTGAAGAGCGGCACCACGGACCCGCTGGATCCCAGCACGTTGCCGAAGCGCACCGAAACATACTGCGTCCCCGGGTACTCCGCCGCGACGCCTTGCACCATGAGTTCGGCCAGGCGCTTGCTCGATCCCATCACGTTGGTCGGGTTCACGGCCTTGTCGGTGGAGATCATCACGAAGCGCCGCGCGCCGCACTCGCCGGCGACGCGCGCCGCGTTGAGCGTGCCGACGACGTTGGTGCGCAGTGCCTCGATTTCGTTGAGCTCTTCCATCAGCGGCACATGCTTGTAGGCGGCCGCATGCAGGATCACCGCCGGGCGGTGCTTGAGGGCGATGGCCCGCAGCCGGTCGGCTTCGCGCACATTGGCCGTGTAGTAGCACCCGTGCATCTGCGGGTGGGTTTCGCGCATCTCCTGTTCGAGCTGGTAGACCGCGTACTCGGACACGTCCACGCAGATCAAACGCCCGACTCCGAAGCGCGCAACCTGCCGGCACAGCTCCGAGCCGATCGACCCGCCTGCCCCCGTCACCAGGACCGTCTGCCCCGACAGCAGTTCCGCAAGGCCGGCCTCGTCGAGCTGCACCGGCGTGCGCCCGAGCAGGTCCTCCAGTTCGATCTTGCGCGGGCCCGCGCTTTCGGTCTTGAGCCACTCGTCCGGCCGCGGCATGGTCAGCAGCATCACCCGCGCGCCCGCTGCGCCCATGAGTGCCTCGCGCCGCTCGTTGGAGCCGGCCGGGCTGGCCACGAGGGCGGCGTCGGCTTCCACAGCGTCGCAGATGTGGGCCAGCGCGGCCGTCCCGCCCAGCACCCGCACGTTCTGCATCGAACGGCCCACCTCGGAGGGTAGCGGCGAGACGATCCCGACCGGCTGCCACTGCTGCGAGCCCTTCAGTGCGCGCAAGGCGTCGGACGCGTCCTGGAGCGATCCGACGATCACCAGGCGGCGCCCACCCTGCCCGAGGGTGCGGCGCTCGATGAAGGTCCGCCACCCGGCACGCACGGCCCCCAGGAACACGAGGGCGATCAGGGGCTGCAGCAGCAGCACGGAGCGGGGAAAGCTGGGGATCCGCTGCATCAGCACCGCTGCCGTCGTCAACAACGCGCCGAGCATGATGCCCGTGGCGAGCTGCCGCAGCTCGGGCAGGCCGATGTAGCTCCACACCTGGCGGTACACGCGCGCCAGCACCAGGCCGACGCCATACGAGGCCACGCTCCAGGGAGCCGCCAGCAGCGCGAGGTGGTGGAACTCCTCGGGAATGTCGAAGTTGAACCGCAGCCAGAATGCCGCCCATCCGGCGAGGAGCACCAGCGCCAGGTCGGCCGCGAGGAGGATCAGTGTGTTCCTAGGCAGCCGCACGCCGGTCCTCTGCCAAAGCGCGGCGCAGCTGCTCGATCACGCGGGCCTGCTGCTGCGGCGTGAGGTTCGAGCCCGAGGGCAGGCAGATGCCCGCCTCGAACAACGAAGCCGACACGTCGCCGGTGCTGTGCGGGAAATACGGCGCACCGCGGAACAGCGGCTGCTGGTGCATGGGCTTCCACACCGGCCGCGCCTCGATCGAATGCCGCTCGAGCGACCGCAGCACCAGGTCGCGCCGGGCACCGGCGTCCCTGCCCTGCAGGGTGAAGCAGGTGAGCCAGCGGGTGGACCGGAAGCCTTCCGGCTCGGGCATCCAGTCCAGCGACTGGTCGGCCAGCTCCTTGCGGTAGGTGTCGAACACCTGCCGCCGCTGCGCGACGCGTTGGTCCAGCACGCGCAGCTGCCCGCGGCCGATGCCGGCCAGCACATTGCTCATGCGGTAGTTGAAGCCGACTTCCACGTGCTCGTAATGCGCGGCCGGCTCGCGCGCCTGCGTTGCGAGCCTGCGTGCGCGTTCGGCGACGGCGGCATCGTCGGCGACGAGCATGCCGCCGCCGGACGTGGTGATGATCTTGTTGCCGTTGAAGGAATAGACCCCGATGCGGCCAAACCCGCCGCTGGCCTTGCCCTTGTACTGCGCGCCCAGCGACTCGGCGGCGTCTTCCAGCACGGCCACGCCGTAGCGCTCGCACAGCGGCAGCAGCGCATCCATGTCGGCGCTCTGGCCATAAAGGTTGACGATGATCACGCAGCGCGGCAGCCGGCCTTCACGCCGCGCCCATTCGAGCGCGCGTTCCAGCGCGGCGGGCGACATGTTCCAGGTTTCCGGCTCGGAATCCACGAACACGGGCTGGGCGCCGCAGTACAGGATGGGGTTGCAGCTGCCCACGAAGGTGAGCGATGAGCAGAACACCGTGTCGCCGGGCTTCACGCCCAGCAGCAGCAGCGCCAGGTGGATCGCCGCCGTGCCCGAACTCACCGCGGCCGCGTGGCCGATGCCCGCGTAGGCGGCAAGCTCGCGCTCGAAACCGTCCACATGGGGGCCGAGCGGCGCGATCCAGTTGGTGCGGAACGCGTCCTCCACGAATGCGGTCTCCTCTTCACCCAGGTGGGGAGAAGAAAGCCAGATGCGCTGCGAAAGTTCGCGCCGGAACATCACGTCGGTCACGCGGCCGGCGGGATCGACGACCGGCAGGTGGTCGATCTGGTGCTTGTCCAGCAATGCCATCCCGGCCGCGTAAGTGCCGTCGGTCCCGATGGTGATCGGCGCCTGTTCGGGCAGCTGCGATACGGGACTGGCGTCGCTCACATGATTCAGTGCGGCACGGCGCAAGTCGCCGTCGGTGAGCGTGCGGCGCAGCCTACCGTCGGGATGAAGCACCAGCAGCACGCCGCGGCCGGTGCTGTTCAGCGCGGCCAATGCCTCGCGCAGGGTGCAGCCCGGCGGCACGCAGAGCGCGGCGAATTCTTCGGCGGTCACTTCGATCTCCTGGCGGGAACGCCCGCGTAAGTGCCGGCTTCGGGGAGGTCGGCCGTCACCACCGCACCCGCGCCGATCACGACGTCGTCGGCGACCTCTACGCCGGGCAGGATGCTCGCGCCGCTGCCGACCAGCACGCGCCGGCCGAGCTTCGCGCCGCCGCCCAGCGCCGCCAGGGGCGCGACGTGCGAAAAATCGCCGACGCTCACGTCGTGATCCACGACGGCCCCGTGGTTCACGATCACCGACACGCCGAGCGTCGCGTTCGGTCCGACAACGGCTTGCGCGGCGATGAAACACCCGGGCGCGACTTGCGCGTGGCGCGACACGCTGGCGCTCGGATGGATGACCGTGGCCAGCAACCCGGCGGGCAAGACGGCGACTTCGCGTGCCCGTGCGGCGCCATCGCCGATGGCGACGTGAACAGCACCCGCGGTGGCGGTCGCGGCATAGGCGGGCAGCAGGGCAACCCCGGCCAGCAGCTCGCCGCTGCAGCGGGAAGGATCGCGGTCGGACGCGAGCACGCGCAGCCACTGCCTCGCGGCCAGCGCGGCATCCGCGACCACGCGGCCATGGCCGCCCGCACCAAAGATCAACAAGCTCGACACGGCTGTTGCGCCCTCGCGTTCAATAGGTGTTCACTTTTTCCAGAAGCGCGGGCCCGGCCGGTAACGTAGCCAGCAGGCGCGCGATGCGCTCGCCCGCCTTGCCGTCGCCCCAGGGATTGTCACACGGCCACCGGCCATGGGCGATCGCCGCGCGGATGCCGGATTCGATCGCGCCGGCCTCGGCCGGCACGTCGGCCACATGGGGGTTGCGCTCGCGCAGCCGCTGCCGGTCGCCGATGTTCAGCACCGGCGTGCCGAAGGTCGCGGCCTCGATGATCCCGGCGGAGGAATTGCCGGCGAGCACCTCGCAATGGCGCATCGCCGCGGCGAACAGCGGCCGCGGCACATGGCGCAGGCGCACGGAGCCGGCCGGCAGCGGCGTGGTATCGAGCGCCGCCATGATTTCGCGCGAGCCGGCGTCGGCGTTGGGTTCCAGCCAGACGACCGGGAGGCCGACGTGCTGCAGCGCGTGAAGGACGGCCTTCGTCTGCGCACCGGCCTCCGCGGCCTGCTGGACGACAGGATGGAACACCGCCAGCGCGAACGGGGCGCCGGATCGCAGGCCGAGGCTGCGGGTGCAATCCTCGCGCGCCATGGCGCCCAGTTCCGCCAGCCCGTCCAGGCCCGGCGCGCCCGTGACGAAGATGCGCCCATCCTCCTCGCCCATGCGAAGCAGGCGCTCGCGCGATCCCTCCGTGGCGACGAAGTGATAACTCGCGAGCTTGCTGATGGCGTGCCGCACCGGCTCGTCGACCGTGCCGGAGCGCTCCCCGCCGTGGATGTGGACACAGGGCACGCCCACATGAAGGGCCGCGATCGCACCCGCGAGCATTTCGCCGCGGTCGCCCAGCACGAGGAGGAAATCCGGCCGCTCGCGCTGGAGCAGCTGCGTCATCCCCCGCAAGCACTCCGCCACGCCCAGCGCCATGCTGGCCCCGGTGCGCGTTCCCATGTCGAGCGCGATCTCGGCGCAGACCGGCAGCCCGCTGGCGCGCACCTCCTGGACCGTGTTGCCGTGGGCCAGGCTCAGGTGCACGCCGGTCACCGCGAGTTCGAGGTGGAGCCCCGGCGTTGCGGCGATGCGCAGCAGCGAGCCTTGCATCAGGCCGAAGTCTGCCCGGGTGCCGGTCAGGTAGACCAGCCGGCGCGGCGAGGCGGGCGGGCTCATTGCCGGTCCCCGCCTTCGAGCTGGTCCCACCGCAGCACGGTGCCTGCCGGGATGGCCGCGGCGGCAACGCGGCCGATCACGCGCGGCAGGTCGCGCGGGGCGATGCCCGTCGCGGGCCGGCGGCAGGCCAGCATGGCTTCGACGATCGCGGCCCCGGCAGGAATATCGACGGCCGCCGCCACGCTGCGCCTGGCCACGCGTGCGGTGTCGCGCTCCTCGGGGGTCGGCGCCTTGACGCCGTCGCCCAGCATGGCGCTGACGCGGCGGATGCCTGCGACCATCCGCCCGAATTCTTCCGGCTCGAGCGAGGCGCTGTGGTCGGGGCCCGGCAACTTCCGGTCCAGCGTCAGGTGCTTTTCGATGACGGTCGCACCCAGGGCAACCGCCGCAAGCGGCGCCTCGATGCCAAGGCTGTGGTCGGAGTAGCCGACGGCAACGCCCAGGTCGCGCGCCATCGATCGCAGCGCGTTGAGGTTGAGCGCGGAGTCCGGCGCGGGATAGGCCGACGTGCAATGCAACAGCGTGACGCCGTCCAGGTTCCCGCGCGCGGCATCGACCCATTGCAGCGCCTCGGCGATCTCCTCCATCGTTGCCATGCCGGTCGAGACCAGCAGCGGCAGGCGCGCCGCGGCGGCGCGTTCCACGAGGGCCTTGTGCGTCAGCTCCCCGGACGACAGCTTGATGCGCCGCACGCCGAGGCGCGCCAGCATGCCCACCGCGTCGGTCGAAAACGGCGTGGAGAAGAACTCGATGCCGATCGCATCGCAGTGCGCCTTGATGGCCTCGTGCTGCGCTTGGGTGAGCTCCAGTTTCCGGAGCATCGCGAACTGGTCCTGCTCGCCGGTTTCGCGCGCCTGGTAGCCGGCCGTCGGCGCGCCCGGCACCACCAGGTCCTGCGCGCGGAAGGTCTGGAACTTGACCGC